>ERZ1106943.1223-NODE-1223-length-27310-cov-6.034012_pt1 | contig 27310 bp, 19 predicted proteins | sample MGYA00403671_ERZ1106943 | MGnify/ENA primary metagenome ERZ1106943 (study PRJEB35170, sample SAMEA104062427) | human gut metagenome | biome: human gut; feature: human-associated habitat; material: faeces | place: Denmark | collected 2012-06-14 ...
TTACATGATATGTTCCGAGTCTTTCAATTACATATGCGTGTGCCTGCGGTACTACCTTGACATTGCTTACGATTACTATAAGCAGGATTAAAAGGATAACTCCTAAAATAATAAGTCCTAACATTATTTACCTCTCATTCTGATACGGGTTCTACAATGAGCTTTACGCCCTCGATTGCAAGAACCTTAATTTTCGTTCCTTTTAAAAGCGGTGCTTTGTCGGACTTTACAGTCCATGTTTCCGCACCGACCTTTGCCTGTGCTGTTTCGTCAATATCGGTTAAATCTGTGAGCATAAAACCGACTTGACCGATGTGGCGGTCTGCGTTTGTTCCCGTTGTTTTGTTACGCTTTTTAAAGCGTTTTACAAGCGGTCGTGTCACAATAAGCGAAACAAGTGACACTGCAAGGAACACCGCCGACTGGATTGTTATGTCGCTTGTGAATATAGTTGTTATTGCGGCACAAACTGAGCCGAGAACGAACCATATTGAAACAAGCTGCGTTGTAAAGCCTTCGCAAAACAACATAAATATTGCAAAGCCTATCCACACTATCGGCATATACTGCTCCATAGGGCTGTCACCCTCCTTTTCGCATAATTTTAACACAATATTATATATTAGTCAAACTATTTTGTTGCTATTTTATGCGTTTTCTATCGAACATTTTCATCGTACAGAACAGTCTGTCATATATTATGTTTTGAATTTTGCTTGTATTCTATTCAAGCATTAAGAAGGAGGCTCTTTTGAGCCTCCTTACAGAAAATATTCTACCAAATATCAAAAATCAATCGAACAACAACGTTATACAATATGTGCAAAATATCAAAAAAACTAATTTCAATTGCAGAAAAATAGATATTTTAAAATTCTTTCTTACAATTATTTCGACACCTCTATATTTTACAATCTGGCGATATTTTATTAAAGTTGCAAGCAGAAGGCATAAACTAAAAAGCACACAGAAAATAAAAATCCAAAAGCTAATTGCATAACTGTCGATAAAAACATACCTAATATATATAATTGATAAGACTCCTATACAGGAAAATATATAATTAGGAACGGTGTAACAAAAAATAGTTTTTTCAGTAAAATACTTTTCAAAAGGTGGAACGATTGAAATATTGGTTGCGTCATATGCTTCTCTAGAATCATACATTCGTATTAAGCCTATAATGATTTGATATATTGCAAAAATAACTATTGAGTATATGTACTGTAACTCTTCACTTTCATGAAATTCAGCGACAGACAAATAAATATAATTTTGCAAATGTGAATCAGCCAGTATCCACAAAGACAATATTTGAGTTATAAAAAACCACAAGAGTAAGCTCGTATAACACAACGGTCTTTTGCTTTGATCATATTTTAACACATCATATTTTACGGTAAAAAATATGAGCAGAAAACTAATCAAAAACAACAATATTGTTAAAACGATACCAAACACATCTGTTGTTTTAATAGATTTATAGCATGGCAACATAAAGCTTAAAGTACTAAAAATGTATAAATGAAAACTACCAGTAATAATATTAACAATCATATTAACAACTGTAGTCAAATAAGAAATCAAAAAAAGCAAAAGAGAAAGTAGATATACTTTCTTTTTTTTACACACCACACCACTTTCTTTCATTTTCACTACTCCATACATTACTCAAATATGTCGATACGGAAATTGTTACTAAAGAAGCTGCCACTGAACACACTATACCTCCTATTCCGGGAAAACATGTAGAAGCCAAAATACCTACACCAGCCATAAGAATATCAAATCCAAATAATAAACCTTTTTGTGAGTCGGTTAATAAAGGATTAGAAAAATTAACTGCTGCATCAACACTAATTGAAAATATACTGAATGGAGCTGAAAGAGCCGCATTGAATTTTAACGCTGCTAAAAAAGGTTTTGGTGCTTTTGCAACCGCACCTGCTGCTGTACTAAGCCCAGAATTAATCGTACTAACTGCATGTGTAGCTCCAGTCGAACCTGAGGATTGTTTGTACTTTATAAAATCCCCTTTGTCATTCACTCCATAATAATTTGTACCATGACACTTATTATATAATTTTATTCCTTTTTCGGTTTGTAAAAAAGCTCTACGTGTAGAATCGCATTTTGGGCAAGTAGGAGCACCGCAAGAATGCTCTCCATTTGGATCAGAAAGATTAACTGGATTATTACCACAATAAGCAAAAGTATTAGCATCTAAAATGCTTCCGCCTGACTGGAAATAACCGTCGGCATTGATAAAACGGTGGGTTATTGTGTCATAGTAACGGCTCATCAGGTAGTAAAGACCTGTTTCTGTGTCCTGATAATAGCCTCTGTATCGGAATGGATTCAAATTACCGATATGGTTCGGGTTTGTGATTGCATTTCCGTTATTATCGGTTATAGAAATCACATTACCCCAAGCGTCATATTCATAGTGCGCTTTGAGTTCACCTACTCCGTTATAAATTCCGACAATATCGCCACGGGAATTATGGGTGTAATAATACGAATATTCGGTACCGCCGTCAGTCAGAGTATATCTGACATTATACAAAATTCCGTTTGCATCGTATGAATAATAGAACTTTGCGTCGCCACGGGTTTCATACAATAGCTGACCATTGAGGTACGCATATGTGTATTTTACTCCGTTTACGGCTTTAGTTGTACGAACACTGTCACTGTCATAGCCATAGCTTATGCTTGTATCACCGTTTGTGAGTGTTGCAAGCTGTCTGCCGTTTTTCCATGTCATTGACATTCCGTCACGGTATGTAAGCGGATTACCGATTTCATCATAGGTTATGTTCTGACCGTTATATGATGTGAGAACATCTCCCCAATTTGAATTGTTATATTCATACGCATTGCTTGTTGTACCGTTTGAATCGGTAACAGTTTCGGATATAAGGTTACCACCGGCATCGTAAGTATAGTTATAAACTTTGCCGTTCAGCTTATCATCTACGCTAACAAGCTGATTCATCATATCGTAATCGTAATGATACTGTAAAACTCCGTCTTTGGTAACATCAGTAATATTACTGTGTGCATCATACTTATACTCATACTTCTCACCGTTGATAGTTTCGGATTTCAACTTTGTAGTTGTATAATCCGAACCACGCTTACTCGCAAAGTAAGTGTATGTTGTATCAATAGGTGTATCGGTGGAAGTAGTCAGTGATGTTTTTGTAAGACGGTTAAGTCCGTCATAAGTATAATCGACCTTTTTGCCTGTGCTTAAAGTGAAAGTTGCAGGCAGGTTATCTTTTCCAAATGTGAACTTGTTCTTTACAGTTTTATCAGTTGTCTTTGTAACAAGTTGTGTAATGTTATTATTGAGGTCATATGAATACTCAAAACCAAACAAGAGCTTGTTGGAACTTCCTGTTACAGATGAGTCAGCAACAGTCTGACGAACAAGTCTGCCTGTTGTATCGTATGTGAAATCAGTCAAGCGTTTATTAAGATAATCGTTTTCACGAATTATATTACCGCCACGGTCGGAATACCAATTAAATGCGGTTTTGCCGTTATACTTTCTGGTTTTCACATTACCAAATTCATCATAAGCATAACTTACATTTTGACCTGTACCGTAGGTTGAGCTTAAAATAGGTCCGTTGTTTGCACCGTAAGAATAGCTTGCAAGCGACTGTGAACCAACCTTTGAATCAATCTTATTGCCGAATTCATCGTACTTAATTGAATAATCAGTTCCGTCACGAGAGATTTTTTCAAGTAACTTTGATTTTGATGAATATGAATATGCAATTGAATACTCGTTGCCATTACTGTCGGACTGCTTAACCGACTTAATTTGATCGGTATTGCTGTCATAAGTATAGTCTGTTACAACAGGATTTTTACTGTCAAGCTTATCTGTTGTCTGCGTGAGGGTACCTTTGTTACCGTCATACTTATACTCAACCTTGTTGCCGTCCTGATCGGTTGCACTTGAAAGCAAGCCGTTTGAATCATAAGTAACTTCACTTTTTAATATACCTACATCTGTTACTTTAGAGTAACACTTTACTTCAAGTGATGTAGCCAAGCCTTTCGTACTGTAAGTGTAGTTATAATTCATATGTGTTTGGCTTTCGATTTTAGTTACATTATGATTATCGTCATATGTGTACTCATAAGCGTAGCCTTTAGCATCAATATTTTTTGTTAAGTCGGAATTTTTATATTCCATAGTTGACTGCTTTTTAGAATTATCAACTACACTGATAACTTTTCCGTCTTTATCATAAGTATAACTCATTGCGTTGTCTTTTACAAGACAAATATTATCAAAATACGCATAATTTTCCTGATTTTGATAACTGAGATATATTGTTATGGTTTTAGGAGTTTTTACTTTATTTGTTCCGTCACTCAAATTAAAAGCTGCTGATGTGTATTGCCAACCTGAAATCGAGTAATTAAACGGTGCAGGTGTTTTGTACTTTGTGGATTTATCCGAATAAGTGATTTTTACGGAAATTTTAAACTTCCTCGTATCATCCTCATTCTTTGGAACAGCATTTGCATATGCCCAACCGCTGACAATATATGTATCTTCTTCTTTTCCTGTAATATTTACATTCTGACAGATACTTTTTACTTTGCCGGCTTCACCTTTTATACGAAAAGAATATTTTCCTTGTTGGTGTGCTTCGCTTTTACAATCAATTGCATTATTCAGAGTAGAATATCCGTCATACCATGATGTTGGCAATCCGTTTGACGAATACTTTTCAAATCCTGAATTTTCAAGCATATTGTAGTTATTCGCTACTGTGTAGGATTCAAGCTGAATTCCATCAAAATACACTGTACCTGTTGACTGCTTTAAAGCAAGGTTTATTCGTGTTTTGCTGGAATTTTTAGGCACTTTAAAAGTTGTACTAACTCTTTGCCAACCGTTATCTACAGCTGAATCGGTATTTCCAACTACAAAATCAGAATATGAAGGTGTAAATGTGCCGTCAGAATTATGAGATTCAGCACAGATAAACGCACCTGCATTATCAGACGAACCGTTTACAACACCTACCGTTTTTATGTAACCTGAAAGTGTGTAAGTTTTTCCCGGCTCCAATACTTTGTTGCTGATATCCTGATACACTCTTCCTCTTGATGTTCCTTCATATTTTGATACAGAAATTGCAAGAGATTTTGTTCCAAAATAATGCTGTGATGTAGAATACTCTTCATTAAATGTATTAGAGCCACCCCAAGCCGATTTAATCCAAGAAGAATCGGTTTCCATATTGGAATTTGAAATAAGGTTAACTGAATTTGAACCTGTTGAATAGTTTGAGTTAACCTTATTTAACATTTTGATATTGTCTGCAGCAGAATTCTTTACGCCGTCTGTGTAAGTATAAACAGACGCACCTAAATCTCTTGTTTTTGTCTCGCTTTTTATGGAGATTGTTCTACCGAACTCATCAAACTGATATGTTGAAGTTAAATCGTCATCCGTGTTTGCGATTCCATCCGCACCGTATGTCTTTTTAACCGTTGTATTATACTTTGTACGGTCAAATGTAATTTTCTGACCTGCTGTGCCGTCTTTGCCGTATTCCTGAATCGCAGATACTTTCTTGCCCGATGCTGTACTTGTGTACTCAAACACTACTTTGTATCCGTCGATATCTGTAATTGATTTCAACGCTTTGTCATTGTCGTATGTAAGTTTTATTTGACCGCCGTCAGGTTTATTGATTTGATATAAAAGACCGCTACTATCTCTAAATTCAGTTTTCCTTCCTGCCGGATCAACCGTATATCTAATATATTTAGTATCACTTCCTGCTGTCTGCTGAAGTAATATTTTCTTATTACTTCCGTCTGTAACAGAATTTATTGTAGTACCGTCTGAAGCATAATTTATTGTCGTTTTATTACCATTGGAGTCTTTTGTACTTGTAAGAAGACCTTTGGTATTAAAGTAAATATAATTATCTTTCTCATCTTTAATAGCATACTTGCTACTTCCACTACCTGATGTAGTAAGTTCAAGCTTTAAGCCGTCTTCATCAAGATATTTCGTTTTCCCATTTTCAGTTTTCTTGTAAAAGTAATGTTCTGTACCGTCTTCATCAGTATATACATATGGATAATTATCCTTACTTGTACCTGTTAAACCATATTCACTTGACGGTAACAATGTTTGTTGTATATTAAGTCGCCAACCTCGACCGACATATGGTGTAGTTTTTGAATACTTATCTCCTGCCATATATCCGTTATATACATGCTGTACCGACGCAGGAGCATATCCGCTTGCTGTTGATGCATCAGAAGTTACAAATGTCAAATTACCTGAATAATCGTTTACATATGCTGTTCCGGCTGAACCAACAGAAAAACTTGAATATGTCCAATAATCTTCAAGACCTTTGTTGTTTCTGTAAACAATAGTAAATAACGGACGAGGAGTTGATGTTGATGGATAGTTAGATGAATAGAACTCAGCACACTGCATTTCGTTACTTTCATCAAGTGATTTTAACATAATGCCGTTATTTGCTTCGCCGTTATACCAACGCTTAACACAAGAAGTTACATTCCAACTATGCCAAGTCTCTGATTCATTTTTAGTAAATGTTTCGTAATCAACAACATTTGAATTGTATGACGGCTGATTTTTCCATGTTAATTTATCCTGTGACCAAGAAGCGTTCGGTGAATACGCACCAATATTCATATCCTGATAAAAATCATTATTTATCAAATGTAAATTCAGATGTGCTTCTACTACCATATCACCTTTATTAAGCGTTGGCAATGAATTCATTTTAAAATATGTACGGTACATTCCACTGCCCCATGTTCCGACATTAACAGTACCTGTATAGCCACTGGTACTGCCATAGCCGAAACAAGTTGACGGCTTTGATGAATCAACATATGTACACTGAGATTTCTGCCAGTTTTGACTTGTAGTAAATTGCGGATCAATAGTTACAGGATAACTGCAATCCGAAAGGAACTTTTTATCTGCAGAAACTTTGAGCGTAAGCTTATTTTTCTTCTGTTCTGTTATTGATAATGTTAAATTCGTGCTTTTGTTGCCGTCATTATCAAACATAAAAGGTGCTTCAATTTTATACACAGCGTCACCTTTAGAATTCAATAATTCTACTGTTTTGTCATCTACAGATTTTGCAGTAAGATTATTAAATTTATACTGAATATAAAAATCGCTCCTTGCATTCTTATTCTTTAATATAATATTTTCTTTTACACCTGTTGTGCTTGTAAAATACTGAACATCTACATCATCATAAATGTTTTCGTATGTAATTTCAGATGTAAGGTTTTTTAATGTTGTAAATTTGTCATTACCTGTCAGCTTTTCATCATTGTTTACTATAGTTGACTTTACTTTGTTTGTATCCTTATATCCCCAACTGATTTTTTGGTTATCGCCCTTGATTTTAACCATAGAGTTCTCTTTGGATTTTTTAGAATAGTTAACCTTAAAATTGCTCTTTTTATTAGTATATTCCTCTGTAACTTCATCAGGGGATGCTGAATTTACGGTTTCGTTTTTCAAGCTGTTATCATAATCAACCCATTCTCCTGCCGCATTTTTGTAATGGATAGGCTCCTTATAACTTACAGCCATTGTAGTGCCGTCATCCAAACGGAACTGCTTTGAATATTCATCTCTCTCGTCTTTGATTTCTGAAAGAATGTTTCCGGTTTTGTATTCATCAGAAGATTGTTCTTCATTCGGAGTTTGAGTTTTAACTTCTGTATTTATCGGCAGATTTTGTGCAAACACTTGTGTTGGCAATGAAAATGCAATCAATGCACATAAAGTTACCGATGTTCCTGAAACAAGTTTTTTTAATTTTTTATTCATACTTTCCTCCTTAAATCTAAATCTTGTTGTCAGTTTCCGCAATTAAATTACAACTATCACCTCATTTTAATTTTTACTAAAAATTGTTTTTATCACCTTGCTTTGTTTATACGGCGAATATGTTATTGGTTTAGCATATATTTTATTCGCATAATGTTATTATATATCACATTATGCGAAGTTGTAAATATATTTTTGAAAGTTGTTTTATTTTTGTGAACTCTGACAATATAAAATACTTGTATTTGTACAAATCACCTGTTATTAGCCTTTTACGACCTAAATTTGGGTATAAAAAAAGAGCCTATTGACTCGTAACATAACTATTAATAATTCGACATACTCCTTTATGTATAATTAGTTTTGACTCATACAACGGTACACTTTTAGTGAACTAGTCACCTTCCGAGTAGAGGGTGCTAATTTCGCAAAATGTTTTTAGAATCCAACGGATATATCAATCCACACCTTTTCTGCAGAAGGTGACATAGCAGTCATAAAACTGATGTACCCCCAAAAAGTTAGGCTTTAATTATTTTTTGTTTTTTAGCAAATAACCTTTGTTATTTGCTATTTTTTTAAAACAATACAAATTTTGCAGAGTAAAGATCCATGAACCGAACTCCAAATCGTTAGATTCTTGGTCTAACTTTTTGGGGTCGGCTCAAAATTATTTATATGAACCTGTTGACAAGCGAGAAACTAAATGACTATCTTGTCGATATTGAAAATCAGGCTGAAAATATGTTTTTTCAAATCGTAAAGCAACTAGCAGAACGCGACAATATAACAGAAGAACTTAAAGCAAAAGATCAGATGGAATGGGTTGCACAAATGAACAATGTTTGCAACAGAACAAGAGAAATTGTAAATTCTAAATTAATTTTTATATAGTTAAATCCGCTACCAAATTCTAACTGGTAGCGGATTTTGTGTTATACTAAGCCGAAATATTTTTCAAAAAAGTCTTTTAGCTTATCAATGACAGTTTGTTTTTTCAAAGCCCTATTTGAACCACCTGAAAATCTTGAAATTGGCGGTAATATTTTATCAAGATCTGTTCCTGTGGTTTTTATTTCACCATCTCTGAATGAGTTCTCTATAAATTTTTGAGCCTCATCGTGTTTTAGCTTTTCATCTTTGATGATTGTTTCTAAGTCCTCCTCTTTTTGCTTTTTAACAAAGTCTTTCCAGTCCTTGTCAACATCTGTTTTTACTGTCATTTGGGCAACAAATCCCTCAATTAAAGCTTTTTTGCTGCGCAGCTCAACACTTGCATCTATTGATTTATTAATATTAGCAAGAATCGTTTTATCTTCACAGTTTGATTCGTGATATTTGGCAACGAGCATCAAGATATAATCTATATTAACCTCGACCTGCTTAATAAGTTCAATTTCAAAGACAATGTCATCGTTGATTCGTTCTTTTTCAATCTCGCTTTTTTTAGCATAATCTTGATATAAGTCAATATAAATGCTTTGATAATCCTGTAAATCTCTAACGGATACAGAACTGTCGCTTTCAAAATCATCAAAACACCTTAAAATATTTCTCAATTTCAAAATGCTACCAAACAGTTTGATGAATTCTTTTTCGTTATCCTCGCCAATGATTTGACTGCTTATCGGAAATTCATTTACCAGTCTGGCTACAAGCTCGTTATAACCTTCAATATGTTTTCCGTGCTCATCTTCATAGCCATTCATATACTCATTGTAAGTTTTTAGAATAACCATACCTCTTGCGTTTTTATCTCCAAAAAGCGCTAAGGCATTATTAGTGGCTGTTTCAAGGTTCCTAAAACAAACAATGTTTCCAAATGTTTTAACTGAGTTCAAAATACGATTGGTACGGGAAAACGCTTGTATCAAACCATGATCTTTTAAATTCTTATCTACCCATAAGGTATTGAGGGTAGTAGCGTCAAATCCCGTTAGAAACATATTGACTACGATCAGCAAATCAATCTCACGATTTTTCATTCTCAATGATACATCTTTATAATAGTTGGGAAATTTATCAGCAGATGTATCATAGCTAACATTAAACAGCTTATTATAATCATCAATCGCACTGTCAAGAAAATCCCGTGAAGTTCGATCAAGACCACTTGTGTCAAAATTTTCATCTTGCAAGATATCATCCGGATCTTCTTCGTTTGGATTAAAACTGAATATCGTAGCAATATTTAATTTATGACCTGTTTCCTCCATTTGCTTTTTAAATTCATTGTAGTATGCAATCGCTGCCGGAATAGATGCGACTGCAAAAATTGAATTAAAACCATTTACTTTTGCGGTTGCTTTTTGCTCTGTTACCGTATTATTCTTGGACTTTGCCATTTTTTCTACATTCGTAATCACTTTATGGTCATAATAGGAACGGCTTTGATTGCGATAAGTTTTCTGCTCAAAATGTTCAAGAATGTATTGTGTAATCTCAGATACTCTTTTAGGATCAAGCAAAGCTTTTTCACGGTCAATTGCTTTTACTTGCTTGTCATATAAAATTTCAGGGTTTTTAATCGTATTGATATAATCAATTCTAAAAGGCAAGACATTTCCATCATGAATAGCATCTACAATGGTATATGCGTGCAGTGGTCTTACTTTGTTCCCGCTTTCGTCCGGTTCACCTCCGAAAACCTGTGCCGTAGTGCGAATATTCGGTGCATTGGAACTGTTAGAATTCGATGGAAAAATCGGCGTGCCCGTAAACCCAAAAATATGATAATTCTTAAAGTGCTTTGTAATCGACTTGTGCATATCTCCAAACTGAGAACGGTGACATTCATCAAAAATCATAACAATATGTTTTTTATAAACTTCATGTTCTTTGTTCTTAGATATGAATTTATCTAACTTTTGAATAGTTGTGATGATGATCCTCGCATTATCATCTTCCATTTGTTTTTGCAGAATTTTAGTAGAGGTGTTGCTGTTGGCAGCACCTTTTTCAAACCTGTCATATTCTTTCATTGTCTGGTAGTCAAGATCTTTTCTATCAACAACAAACAATACTTTATCAATGAAATTCAATCCTTGAGCAAGCTGTGCAGTTTTAAAACTTGTTAAAGTCTTTCCGCTTCCGGTGGTATGCCAAATGTAACCGCCCGCCTCTTTTCTGCCGGTTTTTTTGAGATTGGTAGAAACGATAATGCGGTTTAGGATTTTTTCAGTTGCCGCAATTTGATAAGGACGCATTACCAATAATAAATCCTCTGAGGTAAATACACAGTAATGAGTCAAAATATTAAGCAGCGTATGTTTTGCAAAAAAGGTTTTTGTAAAGTCCACAAGGTCCGGGATGGTACGGTTTTTTTCATCCGCCCAATAACTTGTGAATTCAAAGCTATTAGAAGTCTTTTTCTTTTTTGCTGCGTTTTTCTCTGCATTATCTTTGATGTGCTGAAATCTTGTTGTGTTAGAGTAATACTTCGTATGCGTACCGTTGGAGATTACAAACAGCTGTACATACTGATACAATCCGCTGCCTGCCCAAAAGCTGTCACGCTGGTATCTATTGATTTGATTAAATGCTTCTCGAATTGCATTCCCTCGCTTTTTAAGCTCAATATGCACTAACGGCAATCCGTTTACCAAAATCGTTACATCATAACGGGTTTTACGTTCACCCTCATTTTCTTCGTACTGGTTTATTATCTGCAAATGATTGTTATGAATGTTGGTTTTGTCAATCAGCTTGATGTTTTTTACATAACCGTTATCGAGGGTAAGGTTTTGAAGATAATCTTCCTGTATTTTGCGAGTTTTCTCAACAATACCATCATTTCCATTGGAAATAACACTGCTGTAAAAGTCGTTCCATTCTTTATCGAAAAAGGTATAGTTATTAAGTTTTTCAAGCTGAGTACGGAGGTTGTCAATTAAGTCCTGTTCGCTTTTTATAGTAATGTATTCGTAGCCCTGACTGACAAGGCGATTTATAAAATCTTTTTCAAGTTCCGCTTCGCTTTGATAGTCGGTGCTTTTTCTTTTTTCAGGCGTGTATTCAGCGACAACTGTATTTTCGGTTGAACTCGCCACAATTTCAAAACTATTCATTTTTCCGTTGCCTCCTTTTTCTTAAAAGTTAAGAGCTTATCTCTGTAATATTCATATTGCTTTTGTCTTGCTTCAATTTCGGCAGGTAATCCCTCACTGATATCATTGCAAAGCTTATCGAATCGATCAAGAATATCAACTATGCGCTGTTGTTCTGCAAGTGACTTTTCCTTGTTTTCTGGATATGGAATTGGCACAGGGAAATTGTTAAGCATTGGTCTTCTTATGGAAGTCACTGATGAATGAAAAGAATATTTTTCAATATAAGACAGAAAAGCACTTTTCATATAATAAAAATAATATTTAGGTATGACATCATCGGTGTTAATGTGAATGCGATATGCTCTTTGATGTAAAGCATATTTACCCTCTATATAATGAAAAATTTTACCTACACCCACTCCGTCTCCAGAAGTTATAATTGCAGTCTCATCAAATTCATAACTATCTTTTCTTCTCACTTCTTGTGAACGCACAAAAAACGGATATTCTCCTATTTCTAATTCTTCATTTGTATTACTGCTTCCAGTTCCGATATCTGCAATTTCTTGTAATGGTTTATAAAGAACATTATCAGAAAAAACAAACAAATTATCTCTATAATACTCATACTGCTGTTTTCTCGCAGTGAGTTCCGCAGTGAGTTCCGCAGTGAGTTCCGCAGTGAGTTCCGTAAATTTATCCAATATACGAACAATCTCCTCTTGTATTGGTATAGGAAGAAGGGGGATTGTTACTTTTTCCATCTTCTTTTTAGAAACATTGAATCTTGTAACACCACTGGCTGTCCTTTTTATCTGCTTTCTAATCTCACTTGAACGGAAAACATATTTAGAAAACTCTGGCAACATAAGCTTTTTATCATAAAATCTAAATCCAAAACAAAAGCTATTCAAATATAAATTTTCATCTGTTATTGATGTTAAAACCGATGACATACCACATTCTTCAGGAGTTTCCGAAGAACCTGTAAACAAAATATCCCCATATTGTATAGTGTTTTGATTTTCGTTTTCTCCTATTTTTACTTTATCATCAACATCTATTTTTAATGACAGATTCGAAAATACATTCATATATGTAATAAATTTCGCATTTCCATTGCTGAAATCGTCTTTTGATTTTCCACTAAGCCCACTATAAAATGCTCCCAATTCTCCAAGTGTTTTATATTCTACACCCTCTGGACAAAGATCATTTATAAGTTGTTCTAGTTTATTCATTTTTATCACCGCCTTCAGACAATCCCAACGCTTGCTGGGCACTTTGAAATTCCTCTTTACTCTTTATGTTTTCGATAATTCCTGTAACAAGACGATAAAACGCACTGAATTTTTCCAATGCAATTTCCTCATCGTATTCACCATGCACTACATCGCTAAGCTTACCAAATAATTTATACCGATTATTCGAGAATTCTATAGGAACAATAGCACATTTTGTGTCCACTTCTGTTAAAAGATCCTTAAAATTCTTTCGTTTTTCTTTACCATTACTATTAATATATGTGGTAGAAATGTTGGAAGCCTTAGCCGCTTCACTTGTTACCTGTTCAAAAACTTTGCGCAAATATATTATAGCCCCAGCTCCAAAACCTTCTCGTGATGCTCTCATGGCTTTTTCAAGCAAATCAGTATATATACCGAATGAATTTTCTCGTAATTCACTTACATTTTTTGAAAGCTTTTCAGTTCTCTTTAAAATTTTTACTTTTGGCTCTTCAGTAAACATGTCCTTAACTTCAAGTAAAAACCAAACTTGAATTTCAGTTTTACATACAGGACACTGCAAGAAAGCGTCAATACTAATAAGATTCTCATTAATAATAAGAGCATGCAATCTATCTGGAGACATAAATGTTCTCGAATCTTCACACTTTTTACAGTAAAAATTTAATGCGATTCTACCGGCATCAATTTCTACAAAATCGCCATTCTGTAAACCGATCATATCTTCATCGTCTTGGGTCTCATACTCAGAATAAAAGTATTTTTTTATGTCAATAAATGGTAGTGTAGCGACATATGACCCAATTGGTTTGTTTAACACTTTAGTCGCTAAATTCATTTAGTCACCTCAATTTCAGCTATAATCGCATCAATTTCGGCACGCAATGTGTTTTCACGCTGAACAATTTGAGATATTTGCTCATTGAGGACAGCTATATCAATAACTTCTCTTGTATCCTCACTTTCTACATAAGTTGATACAGATAGATTGTAATCCGCATTTTCAATATCTTCCTGTTTAACAAGAGCAGTAAAATACTTTTCAGTCTTTCGGTTGATATATGCGTTTAATATATTCTGAATGTTATTAGGCTCATTACTTGATGTTCCATCCCCCAATTTATTGCTGTTGGTAGACTTGACAAATTCTTTTGAAGCATCAATAAATAAAGTTTGGCTGTCAACTTTTGATTTTTTGAGAACCATAATGCAAGTCGCAATGCTTGTTCCGTAAAAAAGATTATCAGGCAGCTGAATGATACATTCAATATAGTTATTATCAATCAGATATTTTCTGATTTTCTGTTCTGCACCGCCACGATACATAATACCGGGAAAGCAAACAATAGCCGCCGTTCCGTCTGTAGCAAGCCAGCTAAGACAATGCATAATAAAAGCAAAGTCCGCTTTTGATTTAGGAGCCAATACACCGGCAGGAGAAAAACGAGGATCGTTTATCAGTGTTCCATTGTCAGAGCCTTCCCACTTAATCGAGTACGGCGGATTTGAAACGATGGCTTCAAACGGTTCTTCATCCCAATGCTTAGGATCAGTCAAAGTATCGCCGTGTTCAATGCTGAATTTATCGTAACCTATATCGTGTAAAAACATATTGATACGGCAAAGGTTATAAGTCGTAATGTTGATTTCCTGTCCAAAGAATCCATTGCGAACATTATCTTTACCGAGAATTTTTGCAAACTTCAAAAGTAATGAGCCACTTCCCACAGCAGGGTCGTATACTTTGTTTACTTCTGTTTTCATTTTACCATTATTATCAAGAAGTGAAATTTTTGTCAGAAGTTCAGATACCTCTTGTGGGGTAAAAAATTCACCACCGCTTTTGCCGGCATTAGAAGCATACATTCCCATTAAGTATTCATAGGTGTCCCCAAAAGCGTCAATGGAATTATCTTGATAATTACCAAGATCCATATCCCCGATAACAGTAATTAATCTTTTAAGTCTTTTGTTTCTCTTAATAACTGTTGGTCCGAGCTTATTGCTGTTCACATCTATATCGTCAAACAAACCTTTGAAGTTTTCTTCGCTTGGACTACCTATAGCAGACGCTTCAATGTTTTTAAAGTTCGTTTGCAATATTTCGTTTAAATTCTCATCCAAATCAGCAGTTTCTACTTCTTTGCCGTCTTTTTCCGCTTGATCTTTTGCGTCTTTATCAGCTTTTTTTATTCTGTTTAATAAATTTCCAAACAATTCGCTGGGTAAAATAAAGAAGCCTTTTTCTTGCACCATATCATCTTTAACTCTTAAAGCTTCATCATCACTGATTTTCGCATAATCAAAATCAGTATTTCCTGCTTCCCATTCACCTTTATTGAGATAAGTTGTAAGGTTTTCAGATATATATCTATAGAACAGCATACCTAAAACATATTGTTTAAAATCCCAACCATCTACACTTCCTCTAAGTTCATTTGCAAGCGCCCATATTGTACGGTAAAGTTCTGTTCTCTCTTGTTCTCTTTTATTATCGCTCATTTTTGTATTCTCCGTTCTTTAATAGTTTTTCGTAATCTATACCATTTCTCAATTTTCTGCACAAATCTTTATTTTCTAAGGTTTTTGCGATATCAGCGGGCACTTCATTTCGCTCTTGTGCAGCCAAATCAAAAAACAACGCTATTTCTTCAGGCTTTGGTTTCAATAACCGAAGCATTGCAATTTGTCTATCGGGAGGAGGTGGATTAACTTTACCGCTTAAAATATCATAAAAATAAGGTTTCTTTATGCCAAGTGCAGTGTAAAACTTGGCATTTGATAAATTTGCCTCTTTTATCATTTGTGCAAGCAAATTACAGAATTTCATAGAATCATCAACAATCAAGTAATCACCACCGTTTCTATGATAGCATGTTAGTATGTAAGTTTACATACTAACATACTATCATATTTTAAAATAAAAGTCAATTTAAAAAGCCTTTTAATATAACATTTGTGCCAATTTTATTGAGTTTCTTTGCAAAAAAAGGTTATAATATTTTTATAATCTGAAATTGAAATTTGACATAGCACCAAAGAGCAATCAGATAAGACATATGCTACCTGAATGTTTGTTACTACACTCCTAATTGTGGCAACTTACAAATTTCAAGTTCAATTATCATGGTATTAAAAGATTTGTTTAAACTTCCTATTGCAATTTGCGAATTTTTTATGATTTTAAAAAACTTACACACTTTTCTTGACAAAGCCGTAATAAAAACAGCATTACAACTTCACAAACACAATCAAAGGCACAGCTGAACGGATTTTTCCGTAAGCTGTGCCTTGTTCTTAGTTGTGTATCACTTGCTCTTTTACAATTTCTGTTGCTTATAAATTTCATACATTCTTATTTTTCGGCTTTCCGCAACTATTGACATTGAGCCTATTTAGTTTACAATTCGAGGAAATTTACATTCAGCAAGAACTCATAAAGTCCGAGATGAAGTATTCCGTCCTCGTCCGTCCAAGACTTCATTGAAGTTTTGCTGATAATAATCTTTTTAAAGAAATCCTTTGTATTCTTCAAAGGTCTGAGTTCGGTTTAAAGTTTAGTTACTGCTTGTCGGTGTTTTTATATTTATGAAGTTTTAATTCTGTCAAATTTAAAAGCACGGTTATAATACTAATCAAAAATATTATTGTCAGCCACAGTGACGCTGTAAATGTTCTTGAGAACAGATTTACAAGCATTTGATTTCCTGTTAGGCTTTGTGAGTTTAGTGTTTGTGCATTATCGACAAGCACATTCAGGTAATTTGAAAGGTCAAAAATGTTATCATTCGGTATATATTTTGAGGGGATAAAAATGCTGAAATCACAAATATTAAACACAATCAAAAGCACGGCAGGTATTCCTGCAAAAACAAGCACAAGTGCAACATATTTTAGCGGAATATTTTTTAGCGATTTCAGAAAGTAGTTTAATTTGAGATTTTCTTTTATCTCCTCAAAAAATTTTCTGCTGAACCTATACCACAACTTCAATGCAATAATGCTAAATCCGACAAATATTGCAAGGTATAAAATATGTTCAAATGACGAGAGCGTTTGATTTTTCTCATTCAGATTAACCGAATAATACTGCGGCAAATCCATTTGCTCAACAATTGCTCCTGTATATACCGAATTATCGTAAACAATCATATCAACCGTTCTGTCACCATAATTTTCGGATGTTGTATATGGAACATACACTCTCTGTTTGTCATCAGCAGAAAACTTATTTATTAAGCTTTCGTTTTCGCATATCACACCGCAAATTGTATATTGATTTCCGTCAATGCAAATCTTTTTACCGACTGCATCTGTTGTAAAAAACAGTTTGAGAGCAAGAGAACTTCCGATTATTGCAACCTTATCTCTGTTATCTATGTTTTTGGACGAAATATTTTCGCCGTTAATTTCGGTCTTATAATCCGAAAACCAGTTTTCATTCACAAGTACCGTAGTTACGGTTTCTTCCTTAACTTTTGTTTCTTTACCCTCGGAACAAAAAGCTATGCCTTTGTCAGTAATCCGTTCAAACAGCTTTTCAAGTTCAGAAACCGTTTTGGGAGCAGTTTCGGAATTTTTATCATAAGTTAATTGAGTAACATCAGGTAATTGCCCTTTTGCATTTTCAATGATTATAATATTCGCAATAAAAACGCTCACAGTCAGCAACAGCAGTAACAGAAACGAAACAATTTTTCTTTTGCTCACACTGTTTCCTCCTCAATATAAACACTTGAACCGTTTTCTATACTCTTGGTTGTTTTATATACAACTTGACTGTCGCCAAAAAGTGAGTCCGATGTCACCTCGCAATACAGCTCGTCACTGTTACATATATCCACCGAAACCTCTTCAACTGTTGCATCACCGTTTTCGGTTTTATTTATAACAAATACTATTCCCGTATTGCCTGCCCCATCCACCGATGAAACAGGCAAAAGATAATGTGTTTTCATATCATTTGAACCTGCGGTATCGTCAATTACACCTGTTTGAACCGAAACCACTTTGACCTTTGGAAGAAGCATATTATTGATTGTTTTTGAAAAATATGTAAGTAATGCAATCACAATAAAAAATACAATTGAAAATTTCAACACTACGCTCTTTAGCTTATCTTTTTTCATAAAAGCCTCTCTCCTATCCCTTATCAGTTCCGACAAACGGCGAATCAATATCCCTGTGTCCGTAAAGATAAATAAGCAATGCAGGAATCATAAATATAACTCCGCAGGCAAATATTATGCCGTAATCCGAACTTCCGACATCAGTAAGCGTTACGGAAAGCGGATACATACCCTCATTATCAAAATAAATCAGCGGTTGTTCAACTACATTCCAATTATCAATAAAGCAGAGCAACGCAAGTGTTATGAGTCCGCCCTTAATCTGTGGAAGAATAATATTAGTAAATATCTTCAAATATGACGCACCGTCAACTCTTGCCGCCTCAATTGCGGAATCGGGAATGTATTTTATACTTTGCCTCAAAAGACAAATTCCGAATGCAGAAAAAGTTCCGGGTAAAATTACCGCAAGAAAATTATTCAGCAAATTCATATTTTCAAGAATCATATAATCAGGAACAAGTGTTACCTGCAACGGCAAAATGAGTAAAATTATGTATATGAAAAACAGCTTGTCCCTGAACGGGAATTTCAATTTTGCAAAAGCAAAAGCCGCCAATGATGATACTGCAACCTGACCGATTACTGTCGGAAAAGTACAAATAACCGAATTCCAGAATTTCAACAAATATTCGGGTTTTCTGAAAAGAGTCTGATAAAACTGCTCCAAAGTTGCCATATTCGGAATCATATTGAGTTCTTTATATTTTCCGTCAGAAAAATTGAGCATCTCGCTTACCTGTGAACCTGTCATAAATGAACAAGCAAGCATATAAATGACAGGAAACAAAAACAGCACAGTTACAGCAATCAGCAAAATATATTTTAGTATTTTCATAACCATATCTTTCATAACAAACCTCTCAAGAATAGCTGTGTTTCCTTTCAAAGCAGAAGAAAATAAACAGCACAATAATTATAAACAGCGATAAGACAATTGATGCCGCCGACAATCTTGGATAGTTGAGATTGTAATAATTGTTGTTGATGAAATTCTGCAAAAAATACACATTGGTGTTTGGATAATCGCCAAACAAAGCAAATACCTCACGGAAAATTTTAAATGAATAAATAAGCTCCATTAGAAAAACAAAAAATGTAGTTGGCGCAATCATAGGTATAGTAATTTTAGTCACAAGCTGATGTGATTTTGCACCGTCAAGCCTTGCACTTTCGTAGAGAGATTGTGAAACATTGGCAATGCCTGCCGTAAAAAGAATCACACAAAATCCGCAGTACTTCCACACATAAATAAAAACGATCATCACCATAGACCATTCCGAATTGAAAAATTCAACAGTATTAAATCCAAGTGAATTAAGTAATCCGTTGATTGCACCGTAATCATCAAAAACTAATTGCCACACGCAAATCAGAGATGCAATCGGGACTACAACAGGAATAAGCAATGCACTTCGGAAAAAGGAAGATATTTTATTAAAAGAATTAAGAAACAACGCTATCAAAAACGAAATCACCATTAACAACGGTATCGCCGTAACTGTAAATATACCCGTGTTTTTAAGTGCAAGCAAAAATGTATTATTTTGAAAAAGCTGTATGTAATTTTCTATGCCCACAAAAGTATCGCCGACATACAGGCTTTTGGTAAAACAAATTATGTACGGCACAACGTAAAAAACTGCTATCCCTAAAAATGATGGCAATATAAACAGGTATGCTGCTATATGTTCTTTTTGTTTTCTTGTTAATTTAGATTTTCTCATAATTTATTCCTACTCAGTCAAATAAATTTCCGTTGCCGCTGTGAGTTGACGTATAAATTTTTCCTTTGAAATATCCCCGTTAAGAAACTTTCGGGTAATATCTCCGATAACAGATGAATTATAGTAAGAGTCCAACACATTCATATACAACGAACAGTTATTTATTTTTTCAATTGCATTAATATATGTTTGCATAAAGTCGTTATCAATCCCTATAATTTTTCCGTCATCATCAGCTTGTTTTGAGGCACTATATTTTGCCTGTTCAAATGCCTTTTTGTTGACCGGAAAAGATATGTTTGCAGAATATGAAATTCCTTTTGCCCCGCACATTTTAGTTTGAACATCTTCAGAAAGTGCAAATTTAAGAAAAGCATACGCTTGCTTTTTAAAATGTGTATTGCTGTTTATTCCAAATCCAACCTGAACAAATGCGGAATAATCATTATCCGACTTAACCAATCCTCTGCAAATCACAGGTGTTTCATTCTCCGATTTATAATACGCATATTTTCTTACCATTAGTGATAATGAACGGTTTATGTAAAGGTCATCAAATATGAAGTCAGGAAAATCTTCTTTTGAAGCATTCAGCAATCTACACATTGTGTCAAGTTTACTTTTGAAATCATCGCTTTCAAAATATGTGACTTTATTTTCAAAATCAACATAGTTATTTATAAATCGGTTAAATAATTGCATAGGATAATTAAACATAGAATTTGTGTCATTGTAACCGCTTATAAAACCAAAATTTGCCTTTTCATTACTGAACAAAGAAAATTTTTCGGAAAGATTTTTATATGTCAAAACAGTATGGTTATCACAGGAAATCTTGAACTTTTTCAACTTTTCCTGTGTTGAAACAAATACATCAGTCCCGTAAAACAGCGGTACAATATACCGTTTTCCGTTATAAATTCCGCACTTCATTATTGCACTGTTAAAATTATTAAAGTCTATTTTATCCGCTTGTGTGTTGTTATCGCAAAGCTTATTTACATCAAGAAATGTGCCGTTGTTTAATAGCTTTTCAAACGGTAATTTCTGATTGATTGAAATAATGTCGGGACCTTTTCCGGCCATAAGCTCAGTTGACAACTTTGTGTTTATTTCATCTTCTGAAGCAAATTTTAGAACAGCAATCTGATATGATTTATCATAATTTTGCATGCAATAATTATTGTATATTTTTATCAGATCACAAAAATCATCACTGTCATTAGTTGTGTAATAGGTCATTCTATTTTTCACATCACCAAAATTTTCGCTTTCGGTACACCCCACAAAATTCATAATCACGATTAAAACAAGCAAAAACAAACTGACAACCGATTTCTTCATCTCCACCCCACCTTTCGGCACAATCCACTCCATATACCCTCATTCATTCTGTTAAATAAATTTCCGTAGCGGCCGAGAGCTGACGAATAAATTTATCCTTTGATATACCTTTATGTATATAATTATCAACAATGTCACCGATAACATTGTCATTATAATATGAATGTGACACATCTCGATACAAGGTGCAAGCGTTTACATTATCAGCAATGTCAATGTATGCTTTCATAAAATCGTTGTCAATCCCGATAATTTTATTGTTATCATCCGTTCTTGAGCCGGCAACAAGCTTAGCATTATCGTAAACAGACATATTCACAGGAAAACTCAAACTTCCTGATGCTGTTGCACCAATTTCTTGAATTTCATCACTAAGAGTATATTTTATAAACGCAAGTGCTTGCTCCTTTAGTTGTGTATTATTATTAATTGCATATCCAGCCTGTATGTGTGCGGAATTAACATCTTTGTTTTTTGTTAATCCACGGAAAACTACAGGTGTTTCATTTATAGATTGATAATAAGAATAATTTCCTGCCATTAACGGAAATGACCGATTTATATACAATCCGTCAAACAATTCATTTGTATTGTTTTTTTGAGAAATCGTCAACATCTGCATCATTACATCTAAATTATCTTTAAATTCATCGGTATCAAAATACACAGCTTTATTTTCAAAATCAACATAGCTGTTTAAAAATCTGCAAAAGAGTTGCATTGGATAATCAAACCACAAAAAATCCGACAACTCATTAGATACAAATGAATAGCCTTCATCATTTAAAAAATAATTTTCAAATACATCTGAAAAATTACTGTATGTCAAAGAAAAGCCGTTATTTTCTTTGATATCGAAATTTTTCAATCTTTCTTCTGTAGATACCAATACATCAACGAAATAAACATAGTATCTTCCTTTTTCTGAGCATAAAGTATAAGGATTATACTTGTCTTTTCTTCTCTTAGGACGTTTGTCCATTAATTTTTCCTCCAATCAATCTGAATCTTTTAGTAATTCAGGTTGTTTGGAGGACCTCTGTTTCTATATTTCATCATGCCCTTCCATTTTCATGTAAAAAGGGCATAAAAATACCGACAAGTATAGAAAGCTATTACTTGTCGGTATTCTATCACACGCTATTAAATGTCTTTATTCTTCTTGCTATCACAAAATTCATTAATTATATAGTTATTAACATAAAACTTGCATTTGACCCCTATTTCTTTTCTTATATTACGGAAGCACTTCTCAGTTTTCACTCGTATATTATCATAAGCAGTTACAGAATTTGAACATTTATATTCCGAACAAGTGCAAGCACTGCGGTAAATTCCTTTTTATTCGTGGTGGCAAATATTTCAGCTACTGTGATAATCCGTTAAAGGACGAGCCTGACAAGACCTGTCGAGATGTCGGCTCAAGACGGCACTATGACGACAAGTGCAAAAACGATCCCATCTGGCAAACTTACAACAGGGCATACAAAGCACACTATGCAAGGTATATGAAAAAGAAAATGACCATTTCCGAATTTGAGAAATGGTCACGGTTTGCGTCAAGTTTGAGGGATAAGGCGGTTGCAGGAAAGGTTGATTTTGCACAGTATTATGCCGATATACGGAAGTAGCTTTTCTTTGTTTACTGCTATGCAGATTTTGGATATGTATAATCAGGTATTATATAATTATAAAAATATTACAAACGTTTGAAACAAGAATTTGATAACACAAAAACAAATATACTACTTATCAATATAAAAATATATGGACATATTATGTCCATGGTGCTGCTTGGAATATCAGATGAAAGCATATTAATAAACTTAAGAAAGTCAATATTGGCAGTCATGCAAAATATTTCGTAACACACACTGATAATAAAAGGAATTGCTATATTTTTTAAAATTATAGATATTGAAAAACTAATACTAAAAAAAGCAAATGCCTGAACAAAAAATATAAAAATATAATTGAAATAATTAAAATTTAGTATTATACAATATAAACCAAGCAATACACATATATGCAGGAAATAAAAAACAAACACAAGAAAAAGTTCAACTATAAGACTTTTTTTATAAACAAGCAATAGTTCTCTGATCCTGCCCTCTACATACTCTCTGAAACCAAATAAAGTCCACCATACAGCAAAAAATGGGCAAAAAATTTGTAACATTATGTATGTTGAAAAATAACATTGTTCGGGTGAATATCCTTTAGCAAAATCCAAATATGTTAAAAAAGGAAGTACAAGAAATAAAAAAACAACAGGTACAATATAGAGAATTCCCATTCCTTTAAGTGTTAATTGTATTAATGAAAGGCGGTTTATATATCTTTTAAGGCACATAAATATCCATCCTCTATATCAGCGTTAATACTCACTCCCTGCTCAATAAAATTACTTGAGAGAACGATTATATAATTTTTATTATCCTTACTGATTCTGTCTTTAACATAATAATTTCCCTCTAAATTATTTTCATATTCTTCGTCTAAAAGAAAAACTTTTTCATTTCCGATAGAAGTAATATCGCTGCAAGTTCCCTGAACAACATTTCTTCCCTCATTAATTATAACAATCTCATCACATATTGATTTTACGTCCGAAACAATGTGAGTAGAAATAATAATAGTTTTATCATTTTTTATTTTCCTTAAAAGAGATTTAAATCTTACTCTCTCCTCAGGATCAAGACCTGCAGTCGGTTCATCAAACAAAACAATTTCAGGATTTCCCATTATAGCTTGGGCTATTCCCAATCGTCGAACCATACCTCCTGACAGCGAACCCACTTTGTTTTTAATTTTATCACTTAGGTTGACCAAATCAATGCAATATCTGATTTCATTGTCTTGATTTGACTTAGGTATTTTCTTTAATGTGGCAAAATATCTCATAGTTTCATATACAGTCAATGACTTCATAGCACCAAACTGCTGAGGCAAATATCCTATATTTTCACAATCGCACTCAATGCTTCCCTTTTCGGGAGAAAGCAAACCGCATATACATCTCATCATAGTAGTTTTGCCGGAACCGTTTGGCCCAAGCAAGCCATAAATACCGTGCTTAAATTCGCAGGAAAAATCATTTAAAGCTTTTGTTTTCTTAAAAGACTTGGTGCAGTTCTTCAAAATCAGCACAATTATACCTTCTTCCTTGTTAATTATCATTTATACTTTCGGAGTCAACCACGGCTTTTTCTACATATTTAGAATAGCCCATATCTCTTTGAGCAAGAAGTATTTCAGCAACTTGCTTCTTTGTTTCCTCATCAGTTGCTTTATTAATAAAAACTGTATCATCTCCTAAAAATATTCCATCATAAATACAATTAGAAGAAAGCATTTCATTTGTCTGAATAATAGTATATTCTTTGAGATTTAATTTATTGCTGCTATTGTTATCCAACTCATTAATGTATTTCTGAATTTCGTCTATATATTCTTCATCTATTTCGCTCAATCCCCACCCCTTTACAGTAATTGCATAAATCTTATAAATATCAGACGAATTTGATTTATAAAATCCACTAAAAAGCGTAGGATAGCTTGTAACCCCGACAAAACAATTTTTCTCATTCTTTACCTCATCAAGATTTGAATAAAACTGCCTTGCTGAATCAACTCGAATATTAAATTCTGTTTCGGATTTTATCTCAATCGGATTATATGTGGTATAATCACCCGTAATTTTGTAAAATCCGGGAATAGGGTAATATGCAAAAAAGCCGGGCAGAGAACACGCCTGATAATTACTGTATAATATAGGTGAATAACCGCTGTACTTTATGTTTATAAGCTGCAGGTTTCCGTTCCCTATTACAGTAACATAATCTCCTTCACGATTATATTTTAAAGCATTTCCTTCAATATCAGTTATCTTTAAAACATTGTATCCATGGTACAATGTAAAATTGTAATACTCTAAACCTGTATCAGATAAAGTCATTGATACTTCGGCATCTAATTGTCTGTAAATGCTTAAATCCATATCGTATGATGTAACTTCAAAATCCGGATCTTGGTTCTTTTGCTCATTTTCAGTATAAAACAAATAATCTGACATTGAAATACTGTCAAGCTGAGCTCCCTTTTCAATATGGCTTCCACCATAAAAGTAGCCAACCAGATTAAATGTTGAAATTAATAGTGTTAATGACAGTAAAACAGCTTTTAATGCGGTTTTCTTTATTTGACAAAGTTTGAAAAACAAAAATGACAGTAGAGAAATCCAGAAAATAATTAAATTCCATCTATAAATTTCAGCATACATACCGTAATCATGGTTTATGTACCACTCTAAATCATTTGGCAGAATATATGCAAGAAAATATTTTGCTTCCCAAAAATTAATTTTGGTAACCTGGCTTAAACCCCCCGGAATAAAGTCAGATGTACTTGACACAAGGAAAATTATAAGCGCCATAAGAGCATATGAAACAATCCTTTTCGTCTTTTGAGCAAAAAAAACGCCAAGTAAAATCGGGATTATTCCACCCAGAAAAACATATAAAAATAAAACTGAAAATATATGATACAAATAACTGTAGTCATTCATTCCGGATGACAAAAATATAACAAAATTAAATACAAATGCGCTAAAGAACTCTAAAGCCGGAATAAACAACAAAACTGTTACAGTACTTGTTAAAATCCTGGTCTTACCATTTTTGTGTGAATACAATGCTTCATCTATATAACAACGCTTATATAGGTAAAAGAATTCATATGATGTAAAACATAATATTACAAATGATAGTAAGCATAATTTTATAGAATTCTTTAAATATATTAATACATCATTATTGAGTGAAAAGCTATAACAACTATATACAAGATTCCCCAAAAAACATACTAACAGTATGATAACCGGAATAAATATTATTTTAGTTTTAAAAAACAATTTTAAATTTTGTTTTATCATTTTTACTCACCCTATTCCTTGTAAGTACGGGTCTTACAAGGAAATAATAAATACTAAATTAGATTGCTGTAATTTTACCTGTGGCTGAACAATTCTTACCACCCCACCACCATGAATTCATTTTACCTCTCCATGATGCTTTGGAATTATTTATGACGGTGTATACACCTGATGATGCATTATATCCCGGTTCAGCAAAAACATGTTGCGTCTGTACCCATGTTATAATAGAAACAATATAACATCTTGTTGGCGTTTTAGCATGGTAGCCGCCTGCAAACTTACGGATAGCTATAAAAGATAAATAGAACACTAAACTTTCAGTCAATAGATTGAAAACCAATCCTAAGACTATGACTGTCGCCATATGAAATGCAGAGGACAAAATTATGTATATGGCATATTCATATAACTCATAATTATCTGTATGCTTTTCATCTTTGCATAAGATGCGGGCGACTTTGCTTGAAATCAATTTGATCATTTGATGTTTTTAAACTTTTCAAAACCCTTTGGCGTTTTAGGCTGATAAATTACATAACATCCTGAAGAATTTGCATTCGATTTTAACGCAACAAACAATACTTTTTTGATTCCGTTTTTCATCTTGTTTGATAATCTTTTTTCGTTTTTCATTGTAATCAAACTCCTTATTATAAATTTATCAAAAAAATGCTTGTAAATGTTGAATTTTACAAAAATGGTAATAAATTCGACAAAAAATGCACTTTTAATCTATTATAACCCTTCATCTTACAACTATATAAAAACTTTTAAATATTACAATCATATAAGAATATTATCTTTTTTAAAATTTATTAACAATATTGCCGATGATTGATAACATTTTATTAGTTGATATTAATGTATGTAGACTACAAAAATATGAATTTGTATAGCACAACATAGAAAAGAAATAAAAATGGAGAAAAATGCTTTAGCCAAAAAACATGTTTTTCAAATTATCACATATCAAATATTGAAAACGGTTACTCTGTACTA
>ERZ1106943.1232-NODE-1232-length-27239-cov-3.492054_pt1 | contig 27239 bp, 26 predicted proteins | sample MGYA00403671_ERZ1106943 | MGnify/ENA primary metagenome ERZ1106943 (study PRJEB35170, sample SAMEA104062427) | human gut metagenome | biome: human gut; feature: human-associated habitat; material: faeces | place: Denmark | collected 2012-06-14 ...
CACACTTGGATGTGAATTTGGAACCGGTGTAACCGGTGTGTACTGCAAAATCTCTCTGATCTTTGCAACATTTATTCCGTAATGATTATCATTAAGCGTAAACTCTAATACTTCCAGCTCATTTGTTCCGTTTTCCAATAAAATATTTGTCTCCATCGACATTTCCTCCCGAAGTACTCTTGTATAACTGAATTTATTATAGCATAATACGACTTATTCTGCACCGTTTTTTTCACAGAATCTGGTTTTTTCCGGATTCCGCTTACAGACAGGGGATCGTATAGCTGTTCCCGTTCCATGTAAGGTCAAGTGTCAGCGTATCCACCTGTGTCACGCTATCCGCCGGAACCTGGAATAAAAGGACCGTATCCACACTGCTGCCTGCCGCAAGTGTTCCCTGATAGGTCGCAAGGTCGTTGGACAGCACCGTCATCTCCGCAGAAACCGCTCCGGCGCCATTGACCTCTGCTCCGAACTGCGGCTGTCCCGAAAGCAGATCAACGCTTATATCTTCTGCCGTCTGATTGCTCAGTGTCACATGCACGACAAGGAACGTCTTTCCCGCAGAAGCATCCATTGCATAATAATCGCCCTCTTCATACGAAGGTCTGAGTTCTGTGGAAGTCACCTGCGCGTCCACCCCGGCAATCTGAAGTGCTTCGGTCAGTGTCATGGAAACCGGCTGTGCCTCCTCCTGCGCCTGTCCGTCATTCTGTCCCATCTGTGAAACAGCATCCTGTTCTGTCGTCTCTTCTTCTGCTCCTGTTTCGACCGGTTCTTCGCTCTCTTCCTCTTCCTGCGAAGTATCGACATAAACCAGTCCGTCCGGCTGTCTGGTATTAAACTTCGACACCACATGTGCCGTGTAATCCACGATCAGCCCCTCTTCTTCGTCCGTGAGCTGAATTGCCTTCTCGCCACACCCGGTCGTCAATACAAGTGCCGAAAACAGCAAACCCATACCCAGCTTTGCTCTTAACTTTTTCATACCATCTCTCCTTGAGAAATAACTGTTAATACTCTTAACAGTATAGCATTTTTCAAACAACGAAACAACTGTTATTTGCTATTTATATCCAATTCCAGCCAAAATTCAACACCATTCTCGTGGTTGATCACACCGCACTCCCGGTGCAGGGAATCCATGATCGCCTTCACGATGGAAAGTCCGATCCCGCTTCCTCCGTATTCTCTGGTCCTTGCCTTGTCCACTTTGTAAAATTTGATCCAAAGATTCGGGAGATCCTCCTCCGGGATCGGCGTTCCCGTATTGAACACACTGATCCGCAGACAGTCTTCTTTTCTGGTATAAAATACAGAGATCTTCTTTTCAAAATCAGCATGATGGATCGCATTGCTCAGATAATTGGTCATAACCTCTTCGATCTTAAATTCATCCGCCCAGACATACGCAGACTCCGTCTCCGCAAATTCGACGGTGATCCCGTTTTGTTCGAGCAGGATCGCAGAGGAGCCAAGCACTCCACGGATCAATTCGGACATATCAAACCGCTCGATCGTCACCGTGTCATTTCCAAACTCAAGCTGGTTTAACGTCAGCAGTTTTTTTACCATCTGATTCATCTTATCCGCCTCATCGATAATGACATCACAGTAAAAATTCCTGCTCTCCGCATCATCATTGATGCACTCCTGCAGTCCTTCGGCGTATCCCTGGATCAGCGCAAGCGGCGTCTTTAATTCATGAGAGACATTGGATAAAAATTCCTTGCGCATCTCATCAATCTCTGTCTTTCTTTCGTTGTCCAGTTTCAGCTCATTGTTGGCGCTCTTTAACTCCGATATCGTGCGTTCCAGTGTCTCCGAGAGCTGGTTCATATGCTCCCCGAGCTGGTCGAGCTCATTTTTCCCGTTTCCATGATATTTCGCGTCAAAATCCAGCCCGATCATGCGTCTGGATATTTCCGTGAGCTCTAACACCGGCATCGTGACACGTTTCGTCACAAAGACAACCGTCACCGCGCTCAAAATGACCGCAATAATCCCGACATACGTCAGGAAACGGTTCGATATCGTCACGCTCTCCCTGATACTTTCAAGCGGAGTACGCATCATGATCAGGTTTCCGTCCGGCAGGATCCCCCAGAGGACATAGTATTCGGTCTGTAATCTGTCATCCGTCTGGCGTATGATCTTGTAATCCTCTCCCGACGCAATGTTATTTGCCGCTCCGTTCACGGTTCCGAAGATCGCCGCGATAAACTGGTCATGCATCGTCTCAGTATCCCGCGCCGAGGATTTCACCACATTCCCGTCTGAGTCGATGATCATGATCGTGATGTTGCTGTTGGAACAGATCTTGTCAAATTCAATGGCAAAATCCGCTGACTGCAGCTTATCGTCCTCGCATGCCCGGTCGATCCTGGTAAATCCGTTGATCAGAAGCTTCTGTTTGCTCCTCACATAATAGCTTTCCAGGAACACGGTATTGAGCAGCCAGCAGAGCACTACCGTACCGGTCACAAGTCCGATAATGATGCCCGCGATCTGCCCTGTGATCGAATTTCTCGCCTTTAACGTTTTTTCTTCCTTCATTTCCGGCCTCCCGCTTATCCGAATTTCTGCTGCGTCATTCCGGATCTACGGAGAATTTGTAGCCCATGCCCCAGATTGTCTTGATATATTCGCCTTTTTCGCCCATTTTGTTCCGGAGTTTTTTTACATGGGTATCGATCGTGCGCGCATCTCCGAAATAATCATAGTTCCACACATGGTTTAAGATCTTTTCCCGTGAGAGCGCAATTCCTTCGTTCTCCATGAAGTATGCTAACAGTTCAAATTCCTTAAAGCTTAAATCCACATGCGCTCCATCCACTGTGACCATATGTGCCGTTTTATCCATGCGGATCCCGCCGGTCTCAAGAATCTCCTCTCCTGCCGCTTTGTTGGTACGTCTTAAAATAGCCTCCACGCGCGCCACGAGGATCTTCGGGCTGAACGGTTTGGAGATATATTCATCCACCCCAAGATCAAACCCCTGCAATTCGTCACTCTCATCGCTCTTCGCGGTCAGCATGATGATCGGTACTTTTGAAGTTTCCCGGATCTCCCTGCACACTTCCCATCCATTCATCTTTGGCATCATAACATCCAGTATGATAAGTGCGATATCCTTATCCTGATAAAACAGATTCAACGCTTCCTCGCCGTCTCCTGCTTCCACCACTTCAAAATTCTGCTTTACCAGGAAATCCCGCACCAGTTTGCGCATTCTGCTCTCGTCATCCACAACTAAAATTTTTAATTTATTCATCATCCGTCACCTCATTTTGTAGATACTATATCAGTTATTTATGTCAAATCTGTGTTCTTTTATTTTTGTGTTTTCGCATCCAGTTCCTGCTCCCGCGCATCCAGTTCCTGTTCCCATGCTTCATAACGGTTCACGATCTTTTTCTCATAATCAAGGATTGTCGGGGAATCACTCGTAAGCGTGATTGCAAACATGGACACCACCATAATCACCAACAGCGCGCAGATCACAGTCAAGGTCTGATACCGCTTTTTGAAGTCCGTCTTTTCTTTTTGTTCCTTTGGTTTTGTATCGGCGTTCCCACTTTTTACCGGGATCGGCAGGATGTCTTTTTCCGCGATATAGGGGATCTTTCTCAGGTACTGCTGCAATTCCCGCATATAGGAAAGTCCCACCGGCGTTTCAAACAGATTTTCTTCCACTGTCTTATTGTAAACAGAAAGCACCGCCTCCGGCTGATTCTTATCGATCTTTGCCTTCAGATACTCCACGCCCGCCGCCTCTTTTTTTGCCTGCTCCGCCTCTTTTTTTCCGTAAAATATAAAACCGTCTATCTGATAAATCTGCTCTTTTACTGCCATAAGGTCTCGATCACGCCCTCCTTACAGAATTTTTTCAAATCGATCACACGCTGATTGGAAGATCCCTTGAATTTTAATGTGATGTCCTTTTTTTCTTCCACAAACGGGCCGTCCACCAGCACATCGATCCGCTTTAACATCTCCGGTGTATCTTTTGTACAGCATTTTCCGCCCTCCGTCAGATCCCGGTCTAAAATGTACCCCGTATATGCCCAGATATTTTTCTCCGGGAACTGTTCTTTTACCCTTTTTAGAAATGGAACCAGTGCCTCCTGATTTTCGGGTTCAAACGGATCGCCGCCAAGCAGGGTCAGTCCCTTGATATAATCCGGTTTTAACGATTCTAAGATCTCATTTTCCACCGTGGGATCAAACGGTTTTCCATGACAGAAATCCCAGGTTTCCGGCTGAAAGCAGCCTTTGCAGTGATTTCTGCAGCCGGAGACAAACAGCGATGTGCGCACTCCAAGCCCGTTTGCGATATCGTAATATTTAACTGCCGAATAGTTCATGTCTTCTCCTTTCCGTCCGATCAGCCGCATTTTCTTTCGTGTAAAAAGAGGATTACCGTCCGATAATCCTGTCAACTTACAATTTTATCATTAACCATTTTGTCACTATTTATAAAAAGGAGGTGTGAAAATGACATCTCAATCATTAATAAATCCTTTTATTTCTTCTCTTATTATTTGAAAAGTTACATTTTATTTGTTAACAATTCACTTTTCTTTATTACACAAGCTTATTTATATTATCTCATTTTAGTTCAAAACCTAATATGTAATGCAATTTATTATAACACAAATAAAAAATGAACAAACAATTATTTTTTTATAAATAGCCGCCTTATGCGGGGGAATTTATTCTAGAGCAGTAAATATTTACTCTTTCATAGGATAATGCTATGGCTATATTTTCTTCTGACAGCAGTGGAAGAAGCCTAACTGTCTCAATTTGTATTTCCGATGGTGTCTTCTCTTCAAAATTATCAATAACATAGTACATTATTTTTTTCCCCCCGCGTTTCTACTTTTGATGCTATTCAACTTATTCCCTTTAGGCATTACTATTTAAATTATAACCTTAATTATATCTCCTGCAAAATCATTTCGTCACATTATCTATATTCTATCATAAATTATTTCAATTCCTTGCACATCTCTATAATCACTCTCTTCTTATAATTAATCATAACAATCCAATAAGTTTTCATCCATTTTACTAACTAAGACCGTTTTTTACAATGTTACATGATATATTTGTACGTCAATACCAAAAGGAGCATAAGGTCTGGTAAAATTAAAGCCTTTGCTAAAAACAAAAACTTCGCATTCCTTTATACGAAGTTTCGTTGTCTATATATCTTTTTTTGCTGATATTATAATCCTGCATTCCCTTTATTGTATTTGTCTTATTGGCATTTCATCCTTATTAAATAGATATTTTGCGATAATCTTAGGCAATCCAATAATAGAAAAAACGTTTCAATAGATGATGTTATCGTTGTATTCATAATTAAATTACTGTGATTAAGTAATAATATGTATGGCAAGATTATAATAAATAGTGAGCAAATTATAAAACTATTTCATCTATCAAAAAATCATACCAATTCGTACTAATTTATCATATCTTTCTTTTGACATTTTTCCTTTCTTGTGCCAGTTTCTCTGTCTTTTCACCCACGCTCCAAGATGTTCACCTTCAAAATCTTGATTGGCAGATATATTAACATTACCATTATTTTGTTTTTTATACCGTATAAGCTGTTCATAACGTCGATTCCATTCCGTTTCCAATGGATTAAAATCAAATCCTATACTTTTAAGTCGCTCTATTCTGGCGGGAGTGAGCGACTTTTTCTTCTTTTTCAGATTTTCTCTTTGTTGCTGACACCACATACCAAGATTAACACCCTTATATGTTTCTCTTTTAGGAATGTTTACATTGCCATACTCTTCTGCGTATTCGACTAACAGTTGATACATTTCGTCCCATTTCTTCGCATAATGATCATTGCAAAACGGACACACTGCGCCCATATAATAATATTTTGGTCTGTATGCCGTTATCGTTCCGCAAGGATTATGTCTTATTTTTATTTTTGTGTTCTGATCAACAAATTCTCCAACCAGTTCATACTCCCCATTGGTAGATTTTTCTATCCTTTCTTTAAGATATTCTGTCGTCATGTTTTTAGGAAAACATATGCGGCATTGTGGGGATTTTATAAACTTTCTGTACCGAGCACGAAAGATATGTCCACAAGATTTGCAATGTATACTGGCAATTCCATCAACACCCATAAAATCAAGCAATTCAAAATCACCTGTAGTATCAACATCTTTTTTTGCTTCCTGAAAGCTAAGAGTCGTCTCACATTTACATCTGACACCTTCAAATATAAAAGAACGGGCACGAACGGGAAAGTCTGTTCCGCATTTTTTATGATGTAACATTATCTTATTTCCCATCGACTCAAATCCACTCATTGCTTCATATTCACCATCACCAACTGCTTCAATAATTTCTTTAAATCTTTCATCTGCGGTTTTTTCTTGCACACAATATGGGCACATCCATCCGTGTGACATTCCATAGGATGTTGTTGCAAAAATATTTCCACACTCCAAATGTCTATATGTTTGAACAGGAAGAAAATCGTCAGATATCATTTCATAATCATTATTAATAGAAACTTCATCTTTGTTCTCAAGGATATTTTTTAATGATACAATATTATTTCCAGAAAGCTTCATTAAAATATCCAGTATTTTTCCGGTTGTACTATTGTATTCACCAATCTTTTTTCCTGTATTCTTATTATTTACAATCATAAGATTAGTTTTTATATTCGCATTCAGCAATTCGTGTGCAAACCTGGACTTTTTATTAGAAATATCAAAATTATCTATACAATCTGAGGGAATCTTTCAGTTGTATTATCTCCATGAATAATTACCTGTGGATAATGAGATACCAAAATAGAAATAGCCGAAGATTTTCCACACCCAGAATACCCAATCAGGGAGAAGCCTGCATTAGTTGCGTCCGCAGAATTACCAGCCAAAATACTATGTGAACTCTGTGCCTGTCCTTCAGAAATATACTCCACATTTGTCTCTAAAGTAGAAATCTGTTTTCTTGCCCTATAAGATGTTACCAAAGCATTATAAAATTCAAATTCCAACTCCTTATGGAATGGCAATGGGAATCTTACACTTCTTAATGCACCAACAGATAACATCTTTTCAAAATTACTCATATCTTTCACTTTATCAAATCTGTAACTCGGTAAAGTTTTGATATATGCCCGCATTACTTCCTCATCATTTCTTGGCAATGGCAACGCTTCTATAAAAGGGTTTCCTTTATCTTCCGAAATCAAAGCTGGCGCATACCTTGCTAAAACGATATTCTGTTCTTTTAAATTGTAATCATCATACTGCGATAAGCCATCCATATTTTCCACATATTCATACTTCAATGCCTTCCGCCCCCTTAAAAGTCATCATCAAATATAGACAAAGCTTCTTCAAAACCGGTAAATCCCTGTATATCATTATCTTCTCTAGTATCTTTTGGTTTCTTCTCTTCAATCGTTTTATCTTCTTTTAACCGTTGTCTAATATTATTCTCTCGTGATACATTTTGCTTATCCAGTTCTCGATGTTTGCTTAATTCTTTTTCATTGGCATATGTATCTTTTTTGGCTTCATCAACAATGCTTTCATCAACCCCATAAAGATATGAACTCAATTTTTCATTATAGACACGACCTTTTGCGTCCATCTGTTTCTTTTTAGTCATAAAATCTTCATATTCTTTCAATGTCATTCCTGCATAATCATCATTTCCGGTCAAATAAGAATTTAAGGATGCATGAATTAATTTATTATCACGAATATAATATACTGTTCCAACATCCCTTTTATCAATCCTTATGTCAAACGGAATCTTCTTTGTCCCTGCATTAAACATCTCCTTTGTTAACTCAGAATCATTTTCCGGCAAATACCATAAATTTTTATAGCAGATTCCTCTTTTTGACAAACTGGCTTTTACAGGAATCATCAAATCAAAAAGATACTGCTCCACTTGCGGAATAGGACGTGGTCTTCCATATTTAGCAACACCATACTCCCATAAAATAGCAGGAATTGGTTGAATATTTTCCTGAAGCATCGCTTTTGTTAAAGGATAATTCTTATTGTACTGTTGATTATGAAACAACACAAAATTAATAATCATTTTTGTGTATTCATGAATAGTCAGCACCGCTTCTTTATGATGCTTTGAATCATATCTCTTTTCAATTAATTTATACAAATATAACTCAAATTTTGTGGTATCCATATTGCAAAGGACACATTCACTCCCGATAACGGCGATAAGTCTATAATGGATACCGCTCTCTTCATTTTTTATGATCATTCCTACATTTATATTTTTCACTCCTTATCATCCTCCAACAATTCATCTAAAATTATATCCGTTATTGCTCTTTTATCCATTTGTACCAGATATTCTTTTACTGCTATTTTGTGCTTTATTGCAGAATATTTATCAAATACAGTCAATGAATCATAAAATTCTGTTACAAGCCTAATATTATTCACTAATGTTTGATTCACATCCTCTTTAAACAAAAGCGTGTATTTAATCCCTTTAGCGATGCAATAAGCTTTTTCTATGCACAGAATTTCCAAACTTCTTTTACTTAACGAATTTTTCGATATTTTAACGGAATAAGCATGCAATGAGCCATCTGCTTCCGTCACCATGAAATCAATCGTCATAATATAAGACTCTGACTGCGGGTGCTTTATGCCATTCTTTTTGGCAATCTCATTTGTTACTTGATTATCCAATGGATACTGCTCTCTAATATCCACATTATTGTCATCCCATCTCAATATATAATACCAATCAGCTTCTCCCTGTGAAAGACAATGTACCCCTCTACCAGTTTTCCAGTCTTTGATGACAGAAGTAGTTCCATTGCTATTAAATTCACTTGTTGTTACATAGGGCTTATAATCCTTACCAGTTCCTCTACCCATTTTCAGCTTTTGCTTTGTTTTATCACTTAACCGCCTTGCCAAAATTCATACCACCTAATCACAAGTTTTATGCAAAAATAGAGACAGGAAAACATTTTCCTGTCTCTATTATACTTGTTAGCAATCAAATTGTCACTATTCAGTTTTTTGTTTTTTATGTTATTAACGTTTAAATTGTCTTATTAGCAATTAAATTGTAACTTAACAAATCCCCTTTGTATCTTTTATAAGTGCAGTACGCGTTCCCTGATCTCCTGGGTTCTTCCCTGATTCCAGTACTGGCTGCCGATGTAGCCGCAGGTTCTTCTTGCCACGTTCATTTTTGCCTGATCGGTGTTATGACAGTTTGGACATTCCCAGATCAGTTTGCCTTCCTCATTCGGCACGACCCGGATCTCTCCGTCATAACCGCACACCTGACAGTAATCGCTCTTGGTATTAAGCTCCGCGTACATGATATTGTTGTATATGAATTTCATGATATCAAGCACCGCCTCGATATTGTCCTGCATATTCGGCACTTCCACATAGCTCACCGCACCGCCGGTAGACAACGCCTGAAACTGCGACTCGAATTTCAGTTTGGAGAACGCGTCGATGTCTTCTGTCACATGTACATGATAACTGTTTGTAATATAATTTTTGTCCGTGACACCCTTTACGATACCAAACCGTTTCTGCAGACACTTCGCGAATTTATACGTCGTGCTCTCCAGTGGTGTCCCGTAAATGCTGAATCCGATGTTCGTCTCGTTTTTCCATCGTTCACAGGCCTTGTTCATATATTCCATGACTTTAAGCGCAAACGGTGTCGCACTCGGATCTGTATGGGATTTTCCGGTCATATACCGGGTGCATTCACAAAGTCCCGCATAGCCAAGCGAGATCGTGGAATAGCCGCCATACAAAAGCCGGTCGATCGTCTCGCCTTTTTTCAGACGCGCAAGCGCCCCATGCTGCCACAGGATCGGCGCCACATCCGATACCGTTCCCTTCAGCCGTTCATGCCGGATCATCAGCGCACGGTAACACAGATCCAGCCGTTCATCAAATATCTTCCAGAATTTTTCGAAATCTCCCTCTGCGGAAAGCGCGATATCCACAAGATTTAATGTAACTACGCCCTGATTGAAACGACCGTAAAATTTCGGTTTTCCCGTTTCATCTTTCCACACACTGAGCGCGCTGCGGCAGCCCATGACCGGGAAGCAGTTTCCCTCTTTTAATTCTTTCATCTTTTTCTCGGAAATGTAATCCGGCACCATACGTTTTGCTGTACAGCGTGCCGCTTTCTTCGTCAGATAATAATATTTGGAATCTTCGTGGATATTATCTTCCTCAAGCACATAGATCAGTTTCGGGAACGCCGGTGTCACCCAGACACCGTCCTCATTTTTGACGCCCTGGTAACGCTGTTCCAACACTTCGTCGATGATCAGCGCAAGATCCGCCTTTTCCCGCTCATCCTTCGCCTCGTTGAGATACATAAATACCGTAACAAACGGTGACTGTCCGTTCGTTGTCATCAGTGTCACCACCTGATACTGGATCGTCTGTACCCCTTTCTGGATCTCCTTGCGCAGTCTGCGCTCCACGATCCGCTCGATCTTCTCCTCGGAAAGCTCACTTCCGGATTCCTCTAACGTCTCAAGGACTTCCGCACGGATCTTCTGTCTGCTCACATCCACGAATGGCACCAGATGCGCCAGCGAGATGCTCTGTCCGCCATACTGGGAACTTGCCACCTGCGCAATGATCTGGGTCGCGATATTGCAGGCAATGGAAAAAGAATGCGGCCGGTCGATCCTTGTCCCGCTGATCACCGTTCCGTTCTGCAACATGTCCTCAAGATTGACCAGATCGCAGTTGTGCATATGCTGCGCAAAATAATCCGCATCATGAAAATGGATGATCCCCTGCTCGTGCGCCTGCACAATATCACGCGGCAGTAAAAAGCGTCTTGTGATATCCTTGCTCACTTCGCCCGCCATATAATCTCTCTGCACGCTGTTGACCGTTGAGTTTTTATTGGAATTTTCCTGTTTTACCTCTTCGTTATTGCACTCGATCAGACTTAAGATCTGCTCATCGGTCGAATTGGACTTGCGCACCAGCGCTCTCTGATAGCGGTATGTGATATATTTGCGCGCAACCGAAAAAGCACGCTTGTCCATGATACGGTCCTCGACCAGATCCTGGATCTCCTCCACATTCAGCGAGCGTCTCATATCCGCGCCGGCATCTTCAATGTACTGCGCGATATCATGGATCTCTTCCATGGTCAGCCGTTCGCCCTGCACCACTTCATGATTCGCCTTGTCGATCGCGGTAATGATCTTTGAAATATCAAATACTGCCTCCGCACCGCTTCTTTTTATAATCTTCATACTCTTTTTCCTGCCCTTATCTGTTATTTACCCTCATTTGCTTTGTCCCATTCCAGCATTTCCGCTTCCAGAATCTCTGCCGCCATTCCGACTAACTCCTTACATGGGCGTTTTTTATAGTACTCCGCTGTTCTGAGCTCCGGTGTCTGGCGGTTCGCGCCACCGTCCAGTCCAAGCAGCTCCCGACAGACGATCGATCCGTTCTGTTCTTTGAATTTTGCCGCAAGCTCCTGGATCTTTCCGTAATGCTCCTTTTTCTCTTCCGGTGCCTTCGGATCATCATAGCCGTATAACATACCTGTCACCATGAACATTCCGCTGACCGCGCCACAGACCTCACGCAGACATCCCATGCCTCCGCCAAAAGATGACGCAAGCTTTGCCGCTGTTTTCTCATCCATGTCCATACGATCCGCATACGCCAAAAATACCGCCTGCGCACAGTTATACCCCTGTGTGAACAATTCTTCCGCTTTTTCTTTCCGTCCCATAAACAGACTCCTCTCTTTTATCTATCTTGTTCTAAGCTGCTCGTTTAAATCTTTCCGTTCCTGTTCGATCCGCTCGATCTCCTCCGCTGTCAGCGCTTCCTCATCATGCTGCTTTAGGATCGTAAGTGTGCTGTACCGCTCCACATCCATCAGATTGATCTCCTCACCGTTGACCAGCCGGATCCGTGGTCTCAAACTGGATCCCTTGTTATTCTCACAGATCACACCCTCTCTTCCGTCAGAAAGGATCACACCCATTCCTCTCGGATAGATCGGAACATATTTCATAAACACATTGATGACATTTTCATCAAACATGGACATGCTTCCACCCATCAGATACTCTAACGCCTCTGATCTGGCATATGCCTTTTTATAGGGGCGTTTGCTCGAAAGCGCGTCATACACATCCACAACATGAAGGATCTTTGCGAACGGATGTATCTTGTCCCCTGTCAGTCCAAGCGGATAACCGGTCCCGTCTTCGTTTTCATGGTGGCAGAGCACACCCATTTTTATATTTGAAGTAATATCCAGCCGGTCACTCAAGAAATCATAGGATTTCTGCGGATGTTCTTTTATGATCGCAAATTCTTCCGGTGTGATCTTCCCCGGCTTGTTGATGATCTCCTGCGGGATAAACTGTTTTCCAATATCGTGAAACATGCCTGCTATACACAACGCCTGCAGATCTTCTTCGGAATATTCCATCCCCATTCCGACGATCGTCGCGAGCACCGCCACATTCAGCGAATGGTAATAGGTATAATCGTCAAACGAGCGCAGATCGATCATATCCAGTGACACTGTCCCGGACTGTAAGATACCGTCCACGATCTCCTTTGCGATATCCCGCACACCGTCCACATCCAGTTTTTCAATGGCAGCCAGCGCTTTTGTGCGCAGTTCCATACTTATAATTTCTTCGATCTCCAGATCTTTTGTCAGTTCATCATCAATATAAACGCCCTGATAGCCGTAATCCTGAAGACGCAGGATCAGATGTTCCGTCAGTGCTTTCCCCCTATGTAAGAGAATCTTGTCGGTAAAATCATACATATCCCGCCCAAGGATCATTCCCGTCTTTACTTGATTGATCGGTAAATAATGCATCCATACCCCTCACAGTAATACCAAAAAAATAAGATATAAGAACCGCCCCTGTATCGATCACAGAGCCGGCTCATGTATCACATATTCTTTATATAATGTATCATCCCCTCTGTCATTTTGCAATATTCAGATGATTTTTTTTCACGGACCTTCGGTATACTGCCGCGGCAACAACTGCCGTAAGGATCTCCGTGATCCAGAATGCGTGCCAGACACCGTCCGGCCCTATCGTGCGGCACAAAAGATACGCGATCGGAATGATAAAAATAATATAGCGGAACAGCGATATCACTAATGACTGCGCCCCTTTTCCAAGCCCCTCAAGCGCGCCGGAAGCCGTGACAGATACCGCCGATACCAAAAATCCGATGCTGATAATGCGAAGCGCCATTCCACCGGAAACAACCGTAGCCGGATTATCCGTAAACATATGGATCAGCTGTCCGGATGCGAACTGGCAGACGACCGTACCGAGCGCCATGATCGCCCCACACATGCCAAGCGTCAGATCGTAAATCTTTTTTACCCGCTTTTCCTCTCCCGCTCCGTAATTGTAACCGATCAGCGGACGCATTCCCTGTATGATCCCGTTTGCCGGAAGATAAAGGAATGTCTGTAATTTATAATAGATCCCGAGGATCACGACATAGCTCTGCGCGTAAGCGGCAAGGATCGCATTCAGGAAAGAAATGAGGAAGGACGGAAGCGCGAGATTTAAGATCGCCGGTATCCCGATCGTGTAAAGTTTTAAATCCACCTCTTTTTTCGGTGCCAGATATTCCCTGCCCAGACGGACCGGAAGCGGGCAGACCTTATATACCGTAAGGTACACAAGAAGCGTAACAACCTGTCCAATCCCGGTCGCCAGTGCCGCCCCCGATATGCCAAGCTTCGGAAAGATCCCGATTCCGAAGATCAGAAGCGGGTCTAAAATGATATTGGTCACACATCCCGCAAGCAGACTCGCCATCGCCACTTTCATCCGCCCCACCGCCTGAAAGATCTTTTCAAAGGAAAGCCCTAACATCACGATTACGGAGAATCCAAAAACGATCGTGGAATACCGTAACCCCAGCGCGATCACCGCCTTATCCCCGGTAAACATCGCAAGGAAAGACGGCATGATCGCAATGCTCACCACCATGACCACGATCCCATGCAGTCCGGCAAACAGCACGCCATGGATCGCTGCGCGGCTGGCATTGTTTTTATCGCCTGCGCCAAGGTATAACGCGATCAACGCGTTGATCCCCACACCAAATCCGATCGCCACGGCATTTACAAAGTTCTGCACCGGATAAACGAGGGACAGCGCCGTCATCGCGTCTTCGCTGATCTTTGCCACAAAAAAGCTGTCTATGATATTATACAAAGAATTTACCAGCATGGAGATCACCATCGGAAGCGCCATGGAAACCAATAGCGGAAACACCGGTTTTTCTTTCATAAAACTTTCATTCATATCTGTTTTTCTCCTTCATTTTTTATTTTTGCATTGTTTTGACACAACAAAACGCCACACAACTATCCAAACGGATAATTGTGTGGCGAAAAAAGTCAGACTATAAAAATCCACACCAAAATTTTAGTAACGGTATTATGACACATTTTTTTTGCACTGTCAAGCCTTCTACACATAATTTTCCATGCCCGATTTTCCTTGGAATTGCCTTGGAATTGTAAAGTCACTTCCTTTCTTCTTCACTTTATTGTATAATAAAGGAAATACTGGTTTAGATCATGCATAAGGAGGGTATTTCACATGGACGAAAAAACATATAAGACGATCGGATCCACCGGTGCTTCTTCTCTGGTCATCGGGATCTGCGTGTTAGCCGGAGGCATCGCTGCCGGAATTCTTTTGATCATAAACGGCGCAAGACTGCTTGGCAGCCGTTCCAACCACATTATTTAAGCCAAACGAAAATCCAAAAGACGCATGTGCTTTCTTTCCACATGCGTCTTTTTTTCTGTCTTTTTCTTTCACTATTTTTGCAGCTGATCTCTGATCTTTCCCGCCTTATCCGGATAGTTGGTGATCAAAGCATCCACGCCCAGTTCACAGAGTTTTTTCATGTATTTTTCCTTGTTCACGGTCCACACATTCACCTTTAACTGTTTTTTCCGGCAGTCTTCCAGAAAATTCGGATACTGTAAATTATAAAGTGCCGGATGAAGTGCATCCACGCCGAGCGCTGCGCCATAGATCGGCATATCAATGTATCCGTCGGCATAAAGCAGTCCGGTCTTCGCTTTTTTATCTAATTTTTTGATATCACGGATGGTATAGTGGTTAAATGAGGAATAGATCACCCGCTCCTCCATCCCCACTTCTTTTACGAGCGCAAGCGTTTTTTCTGCCAGCCCCTCATAAAAGAACACGCCCGTCTTCAACTCGATATTCACCGTCATGGACGTCGTCTTCACATAAGCAAGCACTTCTTTTAACGTCGGGATCACCGCGTCTTTGTACTCCGGATGTGTTTTGGAAAAACGGAACTTTTTTAGCTCCGCTAATGTATAATCTCTCGCGTATCCCCTGCCGTTGCTCACCCGGTCAATCTTCTCATCGTGCAGTACGATGACTTCGCCATCTTTGGTCAGCTGAACATCAAGCTCGATACCGTCCGCTTTCATCTCATCCGCCAGCCGGAATGCTTCCATTGTGTTTTCCGGCGCGTAACCGGATGCACCGCGGTGTGCCCAGATTTTTGTCATAGATCTGCCTCTCCATTCTTGTTTTTCATTCCAAATATAATAATAAATAACATAAGAATTGTTACTGCCGTCATGCATCCAAATGTGACATGCAATCCGTAAATTCCCAGATTTTCATAAGAAGCAACTTTCGTACCCGATCCGCATACATTTAAAATTCCAACAAAAACTGCCGTTCCGATCGCACCGGCGATTGTTCTAAGCGATGTCAGAAGCGCCGTCCCATGCGCGGTATTTTTAAGTTCCATACTGCTGATCCCAAATGTGACAAAAGGCATCATCAGACAGCCAATGGCAATCGAACGGATCACATTAAGAAGCGCCGCAAATAGCACACTGGTAGTCAGCGTAATAAAACTCATCCCAAATGTACTGACCATCATCATCAATGTACCTGCAACCGCTAATCGCTTCATTCCGATTTTATCATAGATTTTTCCGGCAAGCGGGCTGATCACCGCCATTGCAAGCGACCCTGGCAGTGTGACCAGACCAGATATCGTTGCACTTTTCCCAAGTATGCTTTGGATATACAAAGGCATGATCACCGAGGATCCCATCATTACAAGATATAACATCATACTGCCGATGACGCTCAAACGATATTCCTGTACTTTCAATATGCGCAGATTCAGGAAAGGTTCCTCAAGGCATAACTGTCTGTGTGTAAATAACACCCCTGCGATCACTCCTGTCACCAGCGGGCATATGGTCAGAAACGCCGTGATCCCGAGCGCACTTAAATTTCCAATTCCCAGTGTGATCCCGCCAAAAGCCAGCGCACTTAAAACAAATGAAGATACATCAAATCTCTTTACATGTGTTTCCAACACATTATCAAATGTCGTAAGCGCCATGAGAAATGATAACATTAAAACTACAAACGCGATCACAAATATGGTGCGCCACCCTAATGTATCAACCAGCACTCCCGCGATCGTTGGCGCAATGACCGGAGCTGCTCCGACAGACAACCCATACCACCCCATAACCGTTGCTCTTCTTTCCGGTGGATAGATCGTAAGAAGCACAACCTGTGCCATTGATGTCGTAATTCCGTTGCTGCAAGCCTGTAATACTCTTCCCAGCATCATGACCGGAAAATTTACTGCAAATATACATATGAGCAGTCCTAAGAGAAATATTCCGATTGCGCTCACATATAACTTTTTTGTCGGACATCGCGTAATTAAAAATGCAGTAAGCGGCATCATGATCCCCATTGCCAGTGAATACCCGCTGGTGAGCCACTGTCCATCTGATACTGATATATGCAGATCATGAATGATCGGCGGCAATGCTGTCGTAAGCGCCGTCTGCAAAAATGATGATGCAATACAGGTAATGATCAGATTTATCATAATAAATGTTCTTTTTCTTGTATCCATCCAAACTTACCCCTTTGTTCTTTTTCCATTGATCCCAACCGTTTTCTAAGTCTTTTATGCTATATCCTGATGATCCATAACACATTTTTGTATTACAGCAATGATCTGCTCTATCGGATCGATACAGTCATTTTTCAGCCATTCTGTAATAATTGCCATAATCCCATGGATATAAAATGCCATGATATAGGTTCTGTCCTGCTCCGGCACCCTGTAACGCTCAAGAATCGGAAGCAGCACATGCTGCGATAAACCTGCGTACTTATCCTCCAGCCGAAGTACCGCAGCATTTTGCAGTGCTGTGCAAAACAGACGCTGGTGTTCTTTAATATAGCTAAGATACGGTCTTAAATATTCCGGCGTAACAAGATAAAGTTCCCTGATCGGACAGCTCCTTATTTTAGCGATAAAAGCTTCGTTATCTCTCTGCATATAAGCAAGAAATTGTTGATTCATATACTCTATGCTCTCTGAAAGCAGATCTCCAACCGTTTCATAATGCAAATAAAAGGTGGAGCGGTTGACCCCAGCCACTTCACAGATTTCTTTCACCGTGATGTAGGCAAAATCCTTTTTTTCAAGAAGCGCCAAAAAAGCCTGATCCATTTTTTCGGCGGTAGCAAAGTATTTGCTTTCCGATCTATTCAATCTCTTTCACCTTCGTTAAAGTCCTTCCTCATGGTCTATTTTTCACTGATCTCTTTTGCCAGTTCCATGATCTCAAACGCATATTTCTGCTTTCCATTCGCCAGCAGTTTCCTGTAAATGGGATAATTTACCCCCATGCCAAGAAGTCCGAGCATACCAATGATGATGCCGAAAACGAACATCGCAGTTGTTCCGCTGCCAATGACATGCATCGAAAGGCACATTCCCACACCGGTCAGCAATGCTGCAAGAATGCCAAACGTGTATGTAAAAACAGTCGCCGGAAGTTTTGCCTTGGCATCCAGTTTTCGAAGTGCGATCACCTTAGAGGTGTCCTTCGGTGCGTATTCATTTGCGAGCTGCTCTGCATAAATTTTATCTGTATTCATGGCTTTCTGCCTCCTTCATTTGATGATCTTATTATATGGAAGAAGCATACAAAACCAAACAACATCATACACCATTTGTGTTGATTTCTCAATTTTGTGTTAATTTCATATGGATACCATAAAAATAACGGCACTGCATATCACTATCAATATACAATGCCGTTATCTTTATTTCCTTCAATGCACCAGGCTGATTCTTCCATATGACAATATCATACCGGACGTCCCAACTGCCTGGTTTAGATGGAGTAGACGGGAATCGAACCCGTGTCCAAAGACCTATCCCCTGTACTTCTACGAGCGTAGTCTATATATTAACATTCCCTCCGGCAGTCCCGTACAGACACGGTACTGCTTTTAGTAGCTTCATCATACGCCCGTATGCGCAAAGCTTAGCATACGTCGTTTCCTACATCGTTGATGCCTGACTTCTAATGTGTAGGTGCACTAGAGCAGACACATGCTGCAATTAGGCAGCAAGAGCTAATTCTTTATTATTGTTAGCGTTTAATTTTAATTTTGGAATTTAACGCATCACCCTGCGGCTCGCTTCTCCAGCTTCAAAACCCCTGTCGAAACCTTTACTACCCCTGATAAAATTTTACCAGAAGCTCTCTTACTTATTATATCGGCATTCCCCGTCTCCGTCAATAGTCCGGTGCCGATTTTCTTTCTGCTTTTTTCGCGGGATCATCCCAGATTCCGCACTTTGAAGTCGCGCTCCGCTTCTCTGCGCTGATCCTTCTTTGCGATGTCCTGTCGCTTGTCGTAAAGTTTCTTACCTTTTGCCAGCGCGATCTGCACTTTGACCAGGCTTCCCTTAAAATATACCTGCACCGGAACGATCGTATAACCCTTTTCTTTCATCTTGCCCTGCAGTTTTAAGATCTCCTTTTTGTGCATCAGAAGCTTTTTCGGGCGCAGCGGATCTTTGTTGAAGATATTTCCCTTTTCGTAAGGGCTGATATGCATCCCATAAAGGATGACCTCTCCGTTTTCAATATGGATAAATGCCTCCTTGATGCTGCATTTTCCCATACGGAGCGACTTGACTTCTGTTCCGTGCAGACTGATGCCTGCCTCATAGGTTTCCTCTAAAAAGTAATCATGACGCGCTTTTTTGTTGTTCGCGATCAGTTTAAAATTGTCCTTTGCCATCGGTCTCCCCCCTTATGCGAGTTTAAAGTCAATGGTGCGCATGACCTCATCCACATCCACCGCAATGACCGTTACGGTCTGTCCCAGTTTGTAATGGATATTCGTATGCTCACCGATCAATTCATAGGTTTCTTCCGAAAACTGGAAATAATCTCCCTCCAGCGCGGTCACATGCACCAATCCCTCGATCGTGTTTGGCAGTTCCACATAAAATCCCCAGGAGGTCACACCGGAGATCACACCGGTAAATTCCTGTCCCAGACGTTCTTTCATATACTGCACTTTCTTTAACTTGTCGGTCTCACGCTCTGCCTCGTCCGCGCGCCGCTCCATCTCACTTGCGTGTTTCGCGACTTCCGGCAGGATCTTCTCATAATGCTCTGCCTTTTTCGCGTTCATCCGTCCTCTCAGACAGTCCTTGATGATACGGTGGATCTGCAGATCCGGATAACGGCGGATCGGCGATGTGAAATGGCAGTAATAATTGGTCGCCAGTCCGAAGTGTCCCGTACACTCTGTGGTATATTTCGCCTGCTTCATGGAGCGCAGGGTCAGACGGCTGATCAACGGCTCTTCCTCTGTGCCCTCGATCTTTGAAAGCAGTTTCTGCAATTCCTTCGGATGCACTTCATCCGAACCGATATGCAGGGTATATCCGAAATTATTGATAAACGTGGAGAGCTTTTTGATCTTCTCCTCATCCGGATTTTCATGCGTACGGTACACAAACGGGACTTCCTGCCAGAAATAATCCTGTGCCACCGTCTCGTTCGCGATCAGCATAAAATCCTCGATCATCCGCGTCGCCACATTGCGCTCATACGGTTTTATGTCAACGGGCCGGCCGCTTTTATCCAAAATGATCTTGGTCTCCGGGAAATCAAAATCGATCGAGCCGCGCTTCATGCGCTTCTTTCGGAGGATCGCTGCCACATGCTCCATCATTTCAAACATCGGAACCAGTTCTTTATACTCCGCGCGTTCTGCTTTATCCTGATCCGCAAGGATCTTCTTCACGCTCGTATAACTCATTCTGCGGTCTACTTTGATAACCGTCTCCGCGATCTTGTGGTCAACGACTTTTCCCTTTTCATCGATCATCATGATACAGCTTAACGCCAGACGGTTTTCTCCCGCGTTTAACGAACAGATCCCGTTCGAAAGCTTGTGCGGAAGCATCGGGATCACGCGGTCTACCAGATAAACACTGGTTCCGCGGTCTTCGGCTTCCACATCCAACGCGCTGTGCTCCTGCACATAATTGCTCACGTCCGCGATATGAACGCCGAGGCGGTACAGATCTCCCTCTTTTGTCAGGGAAACCGCATCATCGAGATCCTTTGCGTCCTCACCGTCGATCGTCACCATCTGCCAGTCCCGCAGATCCAGGCGTCCCGCCATGTCCGCCTCACTCACCTCGTTCGAGACATTTTCAACCTGGCGCATGATCTTTGGAGAAAACTCCACAGGAATATTATACGCTTTTACGAGCGACATGATATCCACACCCGGATCATTGATATGACCGATGATCTCGGTCACCTTTCCCTCCGGCTTCTTTCCGTCTTTTCCGTAATCCGTGATCGCCACGATCACCTTATGTCCGGTCACGGCTCCCATGGAACGTTCTTTCGGGATAAAGATATCCTTCGCGATCTTCGGATTGTCCGGCACTACAAAGCCAAATGTCTTATTATCCTCATAGGTTCCGACCACTTCATTCATGCCGTGGGAAAGGATCTTTGTGATCGTTCCCTCTCTGCGTTTTCCGCCTGTTGTCGGAGAGATGACAAGCTGCACGGTATCCATGTGCATGGCTCCGTTCACCTGTTCCGCCGGAATAAAGATGTCCTCATCCATACCCTCGATGGTAACAAAACCGAATCCCTTCGGATGGCTGGTGAAAACACCGGTCTCATATTTTTTTTCGGATTTTATATATTTGCCCTTTTTCGTGAGTTCGACTTTTCCGTCCTCTACCAGCGCATCCATCACGCGCGTAAGCTCGGCACGGTCACGCTTTGGCACCTGCATCAAGATTGCAAGTTCCTTTAGCTTCATCGGAACGTATAGCTCATCACATATAAAATCATAGATCATCCGTTTTCTCTGTTCAAACAGTTCGTTATCCATCTGCTGTCCTCTCCATTACAAAAATAAGCTGCCGCTTCTGCGACAGCTTTCTTATGTTTAGAAACTTCCGATATTCAGCACTGCTGCAAGTACAAGGAATAAGATCACTCCGAGTCTTGTAAGCTTCACTAACATGCCTTCCATCGAACGTCCTTTATTCTTTCCCCAATAAGTATCTGCCGCGCCGCTGATCGCGCCGAGTCCTGCAGATTTTCCCTCCTGAAGTAAGATTACCACTGTCAAAAAAATACAAACGATTATAAATACAACTTCAACGATTGTCTTTAATACTGCCACGAATCACACCTCCTGCATCACGCATAAATTACCGCAACTTTGCTTATTATAGCATAAGCCATGCCTGTTTTCAACATTTTTTCGCAGGTCTGTGCTTTACCGCCCGCGTGACCAGCGAAAACAGATCCAGGAGCATGATAACGATCGTGATCCCCATGGCGATCGCAAGCGCTAACATCGCGGTTTCCGCCGCTTTGCTCCTCATCATTTCCATGTCTTTCTGCATCAGGTATTCCATCGTGTAATAAAGGCTGCCTCCAGGTATGAGCGGGATCAGCGCCGTGATCACAAAGATCGTCGCCGGAGCCTTTTTTACACGCGCCATGAGCTCCGCGTAAAATGTCGCAAACACTGTCGCAAGAAAATATGCCGCAAACTCACCGTTGACCCGATGTACCACCAAAAGATAAAAGAGCCAGGTCAGCCCTCCGCCGACCGAAGCCACGATAAGCTTGTCCCTTTTCAAATGAAAGATAAAGGAAAATCCGAACGAACCGATCACCGCGCAGATTACCTGTATGATCTCTGTCCTCATCCTTTGATCCCTCCCATCAGAAATATGGCTGCGACCGTTCCTGCCGCGATCATCCCAGCCATCAGAAGTGATTCGCAAAGCCGAAGCATCCCCGATATCGTATCACCGGAAAAAATATCACGCACAGCGTTCGTCATAAGAAGCCCCGGGATCAGAAGCATGATATCCCCGATCATGATCTTATCCGCGTGAAACGGCAGCCCCGTGAATTTGAAACTCATCGCAAGCGTTCCCATGATAAATGCCGCAAACAGCAGATACATCATCTGGCTCGGCACGATCTTTCTGAAATAAAGGTCTAAAAACCAGATCGCGACCGCGATCAGTGCCGCCGCGCATCCATCCCACATATTTCCTCCAAAAAATATGGCAAACGCGCATGCGGCGATCAGATAGCCAAACAGCATCTTGGCCGCTCGTTTTGTCTGTTCCTTCTGCTGTATACTTTCCTTATAGATTGCCGCGATCTCATCCACCGGCGGCGTATGGCTGCACAGATAACGGGACAGCTCGTTTAGTTCTTCGAGTCCCGTAAAATCTGTCGCGCTGCGGTTGATCCGCCTGGTCTGGGTCACCGCGTCCCCGTCCGTAAGCTGAAGCGTGATGACTATACTCGATGTGATAACAAACGGATTCACCCGCGCCACACCGTAACTTGTGCAGATCCTCTGCATGGTATCCTCCACGCGGCTTACTTCTCCACCGCAGATCAGCATGGATTCTCCGATATCCAAAACCGTACCAAGCAGTTTTTCGGCATCTTTTCGCGTAAGTTCTCCCACTGTTTTATCCTCTTTTGTCTATACGTTTTTTATTAACCGCTCAAATTCATCGATCTCTGCGTCATAGGAATGCAGGCTCATCATCCAGAATTCTTTATCCGTCAGATCAATGCCGCAGATCTTTGCCACATCTTCCACGGACATGACCGGCGTATTTTTTAACATCTTTTTGTAGTTCTCCACAAACGCGCTGCCCTCTTTTTTGTATTTCGCAAAAAGCCCGCGCGCAAAGAGACCGCCAAACGCGTACGGATAATTGTAAAAACCGAGATCCGCGCTGTAATAATGGCTTTTGCACACCCACATATACGGATGCAGGCAGTTTTCGTCCAGTCCGTTTCCATAGGCTTTCTTCTGCGCATCCAGCATGATCTCATTCAGCTCATCGGCAAAAAGGAAGCTGTCCTTCCGCCGCTCTACCACTTCCGACTCAAACAGGAATCTCGAATAGATATCGCACATGATCTGCGCCGTATCGCTGAGCTGGCTTTCGATCAGGGCGAGCTTTTCTTCCTCATCTCCGGTATGGTCGATCGCATAGCCTGTGATCACATTTTCATTGAAAGTGGACGCTGTCTCCGCCACCGGCATGGAATACTCCATATTGAGCGGCTCATTGTCATGCACCATGAAATCATGATAGCCGTGTCCGAGTTCATGTGCCAGTGTCACCAGATCCGAAAAAGAGCCGGAGAAGTTGGTCAGCACACGAAATTCCTTTTTGCTGTTCAACGCCTCACAGAACGCGCCGCCCACTTTGCCGTTTCTCGGATAAAAATCGATCCAGTCCTCCGCGAAGGCGCGCTTCATCATCTCCGCCATATCCGGCGAGAAGGAGGAAAATACCGTGATCAGGTAGTCCCTTGCCTCCTCTGTGGTATAACGCTTTGTACTCTTTCCAAGCGGCGCAAACAGTTCATACCACGGCAGTCCGTCTGCATAACCGAGTTTTTCCGCTTTTAAGCGCAGATACCGCCAGAACTGCGGCATATATTCCGTCATTGCCTCAAGCAGGGCATTTAATGTCTCTTCTTTCATTCTTGCATAATACAGTGTCTTTGCAAGCGGAGACGCAAACCCGCGCAGCTCACACTCACTGATGTCCTGCATTTTGATACTGTTTAGGGCATACGCCACCGAATCCTTTATTTTGTCATAGCAGGCAAGCTCCGCCTCATAGGCTGCTTTCCGTTCTTCCTTACTCGGACTGTACGCCAGGTTTCTCACTTCGGAAAGCGTCAGTTTCTTACCATCGAGATCTGCTTCCACCGAAGACGTAAGATACCCCTGCAGGCTGCTCCATGCCGCACCGCCGCTGATATCCATCTTTGCCAGTGCCTCCTCGACATCCCCGGACAGCAGGTGGCGGTTATCCTCTGCCATGTTGCGCAACAGATACGCGTAAGACGTAAGGAATGCATCCTCTTTTATATCCTGCTCCAGATTTTTCCGTGTTGCCACATATTCCGCGAATTTTGTTTCCGCCGCCCTTGTCCGGTTCCGCTTCTGGCTGAGCACCCCTTCATAAGACATGCTGTCCTTATCGCGGGTGTCTGCCGCACCGCGCAGCTCGCAGAAGATCATCATCTGCGCAAAAAGACCCTCCAGCTCTTCTAGGAGCTTTAATCCCTCTTTTATCGTCTCTTTTTCGTTCTCATCGGACAACTTTGCGGCAAATGCCTGAAATTTCTCCACACAGTCATCCAGCTTCTTTAAATCTTCACTCCAGCGTTTATCATCAAATCCTGTATACAATACATCCAAAGACCAGGTATCTCTCATATCTTTCCCTCCGTTTTTCCTGTTTTTCCTTCTTGTCCCCAGACAATTATATACGCATTTGTCAAATTATTCCAGTTAAATTGCCTCGTATCTTCCAAGCCCGTCCAGTTCTTCCTCAATACGGAGCAGTTCATTGTATTTTGCGGTACGCTCCGCGCGGCACGGTGCTCCGGTCTTGATCTGTCCGGCATTCACCGCGACTGCGATATCCGCGATGATGGAATCCTCGGTCTCCCCGGATCGATGACTGATCACGGTCGTATAGCCCGCGCTTTTTGCCATGTCAATCGCATGAAACGCCTCGGTCAGCGTTCCGATCTGATTTACTTTGATGAGGATGGAATTTGCGACACCCATGTCAATTCCGCATTTTAAGCGTTTCACATTGGTCACAAACAGATCATCCCCGACTAACTGCACTTTTTTTCCAAGGCGTCCGGTCAGACGTTTCCAGCCCTCCCAGTCCTCTTCATCGAGTCCGTCCTCGATCGAGACGATCGGATATTTTTTACAGAGTGCCTCATAATAATCGATCAGTTCATCACTGGAGCGGCAGACATCTTCTCCTGTAAAATCATAGCAGTCTTTTTCGGCATCATAAAGTTCACTCGCCGCCGCGTCCATGGCGAACATGATATCTTTTCCCGGCTCATACCCGGCTTTTTCCACAGCGCGCATCAGATAACGGAACACCTCATCCGCATTGGAAAGATCCGGCGCAAAACCGCCCTCATCACCGACACTGGTCGAATATCCCTCCTTGTCCAGGATCTGGCGCAGGAAATGGTAGACTTCCGTTCCCATCCGCAGTCCGTCATGAAAAGTCTCAGCTCCGACCGGCATGATCATAAATTCCTGAAAATCCACACTGTTGTTCGCGTGTTTTCCGCCGTTTAGGATATTCATCATCGGCACCGGCAGTTTTCTCGTATAACTTCCGCCCAGATAACGGTAAAGCGGCATCTGAAGCGCCACTGCCGCCGCTCTTGCAACTGCCATGGACACGGAAAGGATCGCGTTCGCTCCGAGATGCTCCTTGTTTTCCGTTCCGTCCAACTGGATCAGCAGGGAATCGATCTCCAACTGCTGCAGCGCATTTTTCCCGATCAGCTCCTTTGCGATCTTGTCATTCACGTTGCATACCGCCTGCTGCACGCCCAGACCGAAATAACGCTCCCTTCCGTCTCTTAACTCCACTGCCTCAAATTTTCCGGTGCTTGCGCCGGACGGAACGCTCGCCCGCGCCGAGATCCCGTGCTCTAAGGTCACTACGGTCTCCACCGTAGGATTTCCGCGGGAATCTAAGATCTCTCTTGCATGTACATTTGTGATTTTCAAATTTAAACTCATAATTGCCTCCATTTGCCTTTTTTCATAGTTTCTGTAAATGAGACTTTTTTATGCATGCTTTGTGACCGGTAGATACCAAAAAAGCCGCATGCTTCGTAAAAAGCATACGGCTCTCTTTCTTATGTTCTCTTTTTATGGATCAAAAAAAGCTTTTATACATTGATCTCTGCTTTAACGCCAAGCAGTTCTTTGTTTGCATCCAGGATCGGATTGACCACATCACGCAAAAATACATTAACCTGATATGGTGCTCTGCCGACATATTTTGCCGGTTCCATGTTTGCTTCGAGTTCTTCCAGAGTAAGGTTGAACGACGGATCTGCCGCGATCAGCTCAAGCAGATTGTTTTCTTTTCCTTCCTGCTTTACATTCTTTCCTGCTTCCATGGAAAGCTGACGGATCTTTTCATGCAGCTCCTGACGGTCTCCGCCTTTCTTTACTGCGTCCATCATGATGTTTTCGGTCGCCATGAACGGCAGCTCTGCCATCATGTGTTTGCGGATGACCTTATCGTATACGACAAGTCCGTCCACAACATTTAAGCAAAGATCCAGAATACCATCGATCGCAAGGAATCCTTCCGGAATGGAAAGACGTTTGTTGGCGGAATCATCCAGGGTACGCTCAAACCACTGTGTTGCGGAAGTGATCGCCGGATTTAATGCGTCCACCATTACATAGCGGGAAAGAGAAGCAATTCTCTCACTGCGCATCGGGTTTCTCTTGTATGCCATCGCAGAGGAACCGATCTGGTTCTTCTCAAACGGCTCTTCTACTTCTTTTAAGTGCTGCAGCAGACGGATGTCATTGGACATCTTGTGTGCGCTTGCAGCAATGCCCGCAAGAACATTTGCCACACGGGTATCTACTTTTCTGGAATAGGTCTGTCCGGATACCGGATAGCACTCCTTAAATCCCATCTTTGCCGCGATCATCGGATCGATCTTGTCGATCGTCTCCTGATCTCCGTCAAACAGTTCAAGGAAGCTTGCCTGTGTACCGGTCGTTCCCTTGGAGCCGAGAAGCTTCAAGCTGTCGAGCACATAGTCAAGATCCTCTAAATCCATCAGGAATTCCTGTGTCCAGAGTGTTGCGCGCTTTCCTACGGTTGTCGGCTGTGCCGGCTGGAAATGCGTAAACGCAAGGGTCG
>ERZ1106943.1234-NODE-1234-length-27175-cov-3.988385_pt1 | contig 27175 bp, 19 predicted proteins | sample MGYA00403671_ERZ1106943 | MGnify/ENA primary metagenome ERZ1106943 (study PRJEB35170, sample SAMEA104062427) | human gut metagenome | biome: human gut; feature: human-associated habitat; material: faeces | place: Denmark | collected 2012-06-14 ...
CCTATGAAGCCCGGACTTTCCTCACCTGCGGTCTTTCGACACCTGCAGCCGCGATTATTCAGCCAACTGGCAATCAATATTTTAACATTTCTTTATCAAAAAGTAAACAAATTTAAAAGGATTTAACTATTTTTTTATACTTTGAAGCAGCTTCCGCCTACAAATTCCCTTATAATCGAGTTTTTAGGAAGCTCATCACTTCCAACCGCAAGAAAATAATCAAGAAACTTAAGAATACGCTTTGCCTCCTCATATTCCGGCTCCCCCGGTCTTATCCCGAAAAGTGCCGGCTCAGCATACGGCTTCAATACCGCAAGCTCATACAGAAGTGCCGAATTGAACATCGCATCCGCCGTTTCCTGATATGGGAATATGTTCTGCTCCTCACCCTTGCGCACCGATTCCCACATCGCTATGGTTCCCTTTGCGTTGGTTCCCCTCGTTCTGGCATCTCTCACCATACGTCTTATAAGTCTTCCATCAGTTGTAGGTATTCTGTTGTGTTCATCTACATTCAACTGTGTGAGCGCACTTATATATATCTTATACTTATTCTTTTTGTCAAGTGAATGTGAAAGCTTATCATTAAGTCCGTGAATGCCTTCTATGACAAGAATATCATCCTGTCCTAATTTCTTAAAATTACCCTTGTATTCCCTGCGCCCTGTCTTAAAGTTAAATGTAGGAAGCTCCACCTCCTCACCGGCAAGAAGTCTTGTCATATCCTCATTGAACTGTTCAACATCAATCGCCTCAAGACATTCAAAATTATAATTGCCGTTCTCATCCTTCGGGGTATGCTCCCTGTCAACAAAATAATCATCCAGTCCTATAGGATGAGGCTTAAGTCCCTGTGTCCTGAGCTGAATTGACAGTCTGTGTGAAAATGTTGTCTTTCCCGATGATGATGGTCCGGCTATCATTACGAACTTCACTTCCGGTCTTGAAGCAATATCCTCGGCTATATCCGCTATGTTCTTCTCCTGCAGTGCCTCCTGCACAAGAATAAGCTCACTTATCTCACCGCTGGCAACCGCATCATTTAAATCACCGACATTCCCTATTCCAAGCTTCTGTGCAAGCCTCATAGACTCATCAAGAACATGAAAAAGCTTGTTCTGAGGCCTGAATTCCGGCAGAAGCTCCGGTGCACTCTTATCCGGCAGCTGTAAGACGAAGCCCTTATCATAGAGAAATAGCTGCCATACAGTCAGATAGCCCGTATCCGGCACCATGTAACCATAGAAATAATCCCTATAGCCATCAAGCTCATACAGGTTCACCTTCGAGGCGCGGCGGTATCTGAACAGCTTCTCCTTGTCATACATCTCCTCCTCATGGAATATTCTTATAGCCTCATCAAGTCCGACAGTGAACTTAGTAAAAGGAAGAGCACTGTCCACCAGCTCTCTCATACGCTCAGACACCTTCTCAATGAAGCTCTCATCAACCTTCACGTCACCTGATACACTGCAATAATATCCTTTGCTCAGCGAATATTCCACGCACACCTTCACCTTCCTGCCATACACATCCCTCACTGCCTTCAGCATGAGAAGTGTCGCACTTCTTCTGTAGGTCTGCATTCCGGATATATCAGCGGTTGTCACCCACTCATACTTACATGTATCTTCAACAAAAATATTTCCTGAAAGCTCGCAGAGCTTACCATCCACTCTTGCAAGTACAATCCTGTGGGGATATGCACTCTGTGCCTCCAGGGCTGCTTCTAAAAGCTTCATCTGTTACACCTCCGCTATTTTTTTCAATACTCTCCTCAGAACGGCTTCCTTTTCATCGAATTCAGCCAGTTTCTCCTTAGCTGTAGTTCCCCCATTATTCAGAAGGTTCTCCCTAATCTTACCGCATGTATCAAGTTCTTTTCTTAAATAGTCCACAAGAACCGTATGTTTCTTTCTTATAAGAACCGGTCCGTAACAGAGTTCATCACGAAACTGTTCATCCTGCAATGCAACTGAAGCGTCACTGCGCTGTGAGCCGGCTGTGCCGTTATCCCCAGCTTTTGAAGGAACAGCCTTTATTACAACATAATACTTTCCGTCCTCCCTAAGCATATCCTCGTCCGTGATGGTATACCCGTTGTCGTACAAAAACTTCCTGACATCATACCATTCGGAATGCGGAGACAAAATAAGCTCCTTCGCGTTTTGGGCAGCTTCCGCCCCCTCGCTTAGTATCCTGCATATAAGGCTTCCGCCCATTCCCGCAATAACTATAGCCTCAGGTATATTGTCTTTAATATTCTTAAGTCCCTTAAGTCCATCCGACAGGACAGTCTGTACCCTGTCACCCACATTGTACAGACTGACATTGTCCCTCGCCCTGCCAAGCGGTCCCTCCGCGACATCGCACGCGTATGCATATCCTGCCCTTCCGGTGAGCACCTCATATATCGGAATATATCCATGATCCGTCCCGATATCGGCAACTATGCGTCCCGGAGTTATCATATCGGCAACCCTATGTAATCTGGATGACATTTTTACAGGACTTTTCCGTAAATCCATATTAATCCAGATAATCCTTAAGCTTGCGGCTTCTGCTTGGGTGACGCAGCTTTCTGAGTGCCTTTGCCTCAATCTGTCTGATACGCTCTCTTGTTACCTTGAACTCTTTTCCAACCTCCTCAAGAGTTCTGGCCCTGCCATCCTCAAGACCGAATCTGAGCCTTAATACCTTCTGCTCACGGTCTGTCAGTGTGGAAAGCACCTCATCAAGCTGCTCCTTAAGGAGTGTAAATGCCGCTGCCTCAGCAGGTGCCGGAACATTGTCATCCTCGATGAAATCTCCAAGATGGCTGTCCTCCTCCTCACCGATAGGTGTCTCCATGGAAACAGGCTCCTGTGATATCTTCAATATCTCTCTTACACGTTCAACAGGCATATCCATCTCTGCTGCAATCTCCTCAGGGGATGGCTCTCTTCCGAGCTCCTGCAGGAGCTGTCTTGATACACGTATAAGCTTATTGATTGTCTCAACCATGTGAACCGGTATTCTTATGGTTCTTGCCTGGTCTGCAATCGCTCTTGTGATAGCCTGACGAATCCACCATGTTGCATACGTTGAGAACTTATAACCCTTGCGGTAATCGAACTTCTCAACAGCCTTGATAAGACCTAAGTTTCCCTCCTGAATAAGGTCAAGGAAAAGCATGCCTCGTCCCACATACCTCTTAGCTATACTTACAACAAGACGAAGATTCGCCTCTGCAAGTCGCTTCTTGGCATTCTGGTCGCCATTCTCCATTCTCTTGGCAAGCTCAATCTCCTCCTCAGCAGAAAGGAGCGGCACCTTGCCGATTTCCTTAAGATACATTCTTACAGGATCCTCGATGCTTACTCCCTCAGGTATTGACAAATCTATCTTCTCGATATCTATATCATCATCGCCATCTAAAAGAATAGGCTCATCGTCCATATCATCATCCGTGGTACGGATAATATCTATATTGCTTGCCTCAAGGAAATCGAAGATTTTATCCATCTTGTCCGGATCAAGGTCTATGTCTGCAAATGCATCCATAATCTCCTGATAGTCAAGTGTATTCTTCTTTTTCTTTGCAGACGCAAGAAGTTCCTTTAATTTTTCATCGAATTTTAACATGTTCTCATCCATCGTCATGTCCGTCCTTCCATAATTAATCTTATTTTTCCCTTAGTTTATTGAAATATGCAGTGTTTTAACTGCATTTTGCTGCTGCATCAGCTGCTGCGCCTCATTTAAGTCGTCGACCGTCTTAAGCCTTACTTCAAGACTGTTCTTCACTATCCTCATCACAATATCATCAAGTGCCTTATTTTTATCCCGGGTGTCCATATCCTGCGGCAGCTCCGTGTTGAAAAGTCTCGCAACCTCCTTATGGCTCTCCTCATCGGTAAAGCTCGATATTATCTTTGCGGGATTGAGTTCACCCTTTTCGAACTGGTCAAACAGCATAAGTGCAACCCTATAATACAGTTCCTCTGTAAAATCATCCGGTTTTACATACTTCGCAACCGGCTTATACAGCTTCGGCTCCTCAATAAGCCATGTAAGAAGAAGTCTCTGCGCCTTCTTTACGCCGTTGTCCTTCTCCTTTTTCCGGCTGCCCTTAGCACCTGTATTCTCCTGCGGCTGTGTGTTCACCTGCGGCATATCCGCAGCAGGCTGTCTGTTGTTAAGCTTCCTGCCTGATGTAAGCTCATAGGCTGCCCATTTTCCTACAAGTCTTGTAAGGCTGTCCGTACCTATATGATATTCTGAGGCAACCGTTGCTATATAATTATTCCTCTCTACCTCATCCGAAAAATCCACAAGCTTTTTTGCAGCCTCATTTAAGAAAGCCGTCCTGCCGTCCGGATCCTGCAGATCATAGTCTCTCTCAAGAACCGAAAGCTCGAACATAAAGCTGTTTCTGGCGTTGTCTATTCTCTCCTGAAAAGCATCCGCACCCAGATTTTTAATAAATTCATCCGGGTCCTTGTACGGCTTCATATTGATAACCCTGGTCCTAAGCCCCGCATTTCTCAAAAGTCCTATAGCCCTTATCGCCGCCTTCGTTCCGGCTCCGTCACTGTCATAGCAGACTAATACATCATTCGTGTACCTCTTCATGAGCGATGCATGTCCCGGTGTGAGTGCCGTTCCAAGTGAGGCTACCGCCTGGTCAAACCCCGCCTGGTGCATGGCTATGACATCCATATACCCCTCACAGATAATCATGTTCTTCTTTCGTGAGCTTCTGGCAAAGTTAAGTCCGAACAGATTTCTTCCTTTATCGAATATCTTTGTTTCAGGTGAATTGAGGTACTTAGGTTCCCCCTCTCCCATGACTCTTCCGCCGAATCCGATAACCTTATTGGATATATTCATTATGGGAAACATTGCTCTGTTAAAGAACCTGTCCCTCACTTCGCGCTCATTATAGATAAAAAGTCCTGTCTCTCTCAAAAGCTCATCACTGTACCCCCTGTTTTTCATATACCGGTACAGTTCATCCTTGTAAGTTCCTGAGGCTCCCAGCCCGAAATGGACTATCGTCTCGTCGGACAGGACACGCTTATTTTTAAAATAATCATAGGCTCTCTGTCCTCCGGGTGACTTCAAAAGCTTATAGTAGAACAGTGCTGCTTCCTTATTGATATCATAAAGCTGTGCCTTCATATCCTGCTGTCTGCGTTCATCAGAGGTCATGGAAACCTCCGGGAGCTGCACTCCCGCCCTGTCTGCAAGCAGCTTGACCGCCTCCGGGAATGTATAATTCTCGTATTTCATGATAAAAGAAAAAACATTTCCTCCCTCTCCACAGCCGAAACAATAAAACATCTGTTTCGACCCCGACACGGAAAATGAAGGTGATTTTTCATTATGAAACGGGCACAACCCAAAATAGGAGCTGCCCTTTCTGGTCAGCCGGACGTACCCCGATATGACATCCACTATGTCACTCCGTCCACGGACTTCCTCAATTATATCATCAGAATAAACCACTTTTTCCTCCCTATTCCTTGTAAGACCATGAATGTGGGACATATATCTCTTCAAACCTGTGAACCACGTACTGGTCACTCATACCTGCAATATAGTCGCATACCACAATATTAACCGGATCTTTCTTCTCCCATATCAGATTAATATAGTTCTCCGGCAGTGCTTCTATATGCTCCTTATAATACTCATACAGCTCACGCAGAAGCTTCTTAGCCTTGACCTCCTCACTCTTGGCGGTAGGATTGGTATATACGCTCCTGAACATAAAGCTTCTTAAGCCTGTCATTGCACAGTACATATCATCGGACATCACAACATCAGCCTTCCCATTACTGCTGTATATTACGTCATGTATAAGAGCGTCAAGCCTTTCTGACGTCGTTGTACCTAAGATATCCGTATACTCACGCGGGATATCATCCTCAGACAGTATATGTGCCCTTATGGCATCATCTATATCATGGTTGATATACGCTATCTTGTCCGAAAATCTGACAATCCTGCCTTCTAAGGTTGCAGGCATTCTGTCCGTGCCATGATTCAGTATGCCGTCACGCACTTCCCTGGTCAGGTTAAGACCTTTCCCATCCTTCTCAAGCTTTTCAACTACCCTGAGACTCTGGACATAATGCTTGAAGCCCTCCTCAAAGCCATCCGCCTTAAGCGCATCGCTCAGCGCCGCCTCACCTGCATGTCCGTAAGGCGTATGCCCTAAATCATGTCCAAGCGCTATCGCCTCGGTGAGATCCTCATTGAGCCTTAGTGCCCGCGCTATGGTACGCGCAATCTGCGCAACCTCAAGTGTGTGCGTGAGTCTCGTCCTGTAGTGATCACCCTCAGGAGCTAAAAAGACCTGTGTCTTGTGCTTAAGTCTTCTAAAGGACTTACAATGAAGAATCCTGTCCCTGTCGCGCTGGTACACAGTACGCATATCGCACTCCTGTTCAGGTACATCCCTTCCCGCACTGTTCTTCGAGAGGGACGCATAGGGACTTAGATATTCTTCTTCAAAGCTCTCCTGCTGTTCTCTAATATTCATCCTTTTCCTTTCTGTTATTCAATATAAACATCCGCTGATACGCACTCAATGCTCTATTCAAAAATAGTCTCTAATTCTATATACTCCACCAAACACGGAAAATCCTTTTTTATTTTTTTAAATTGTACAAAAAATTGACACAGCAAAACAGCAGGGTGCCCTATTCCCTGCTGCTTTTAGAAGAATTATGTATGTTATGTACGTGGTTAGTTATCACTAACAATATGTATTGTAATCTAACTCTCCTTTTTTGTCAATACCTTTTAAGACTTTTTTATTTTTTACTTCAGTTCAGCGCAGTATCACCCTAACACTCCGCCTACTGTTCCCGCCGCAATACATATAACCGCGCACCGCGCAAGTCTTCCCGCATCCGCATGAAGTCCCATTCCCGATATAATGGAAATAAGCACAATTATCGCAAAATACACAGCCCCGGCACACACACCCCAGAGCAGCCTTCTGCCTTTCTTTATTTTCCCCATACCGAATCCTGCTATAAATGCGCCCACCGCATATATAGCCACAGCAAAAAGTGACATCTGTGCATCCGAAAGCCTGAGCTTATATGCGATTAAAGCCCCTGACAAAATAAGCACTATTGATACAATGACCGCAGCACCCGCAACCTTTAAAACCTGTACAATTCTACCCACAAAGACCTCCACATACTTTTATACTACTAAAAGTATATGGAGGTCCCATGCTTCTCATAACCTGAATATTATATTTATCTCATATTTTCCGATATATCAGCCATCAAATTACGCCTGCTTCTTTTTTCTCTGTGAAGGTCTTTTAACCGGATTTTTCACAAGCTCTGCAAATTCCTTCGTTCTCGCCGCAAAATCATCAAGGTTCTTCGCCTTCCACTCCCAGTTAGGTGAGCCGAGCGTTCCCGGAAGATTGAGCCTTGTCTTAGCGCCAAGGTCACACACATCCTGATAAGGAAGAATTGCCATATAACAGTCCTGGGACAGTGTAAATGAAACCATTCTCCACGAAACGGCTCCATCCGGTATTCCAGCCTTGTCAAGGAATCTTCTCGTCTGATTCTTCTCCTTTCTTGAGAGAGACTTATACCATCCGTTTATCGTGTCATTGTCATGCGTTCCTGTATACAGCACAAGATTGTGTGTATCCGTATACTCGCCATCGGCAACATCATTCTCGGTGAAGCAGAACTGCACAATTCTCATTCCCTTGAACTCGTAATGGTCGCGAAGCTCCAATACCTCAGGTCTTAAGTCACCAAGATCCTCAACTATAATGTTGATATCAGGCATCACCTTGAATACGGTATCAAAAAGCTTATAGCCCGGCGCATAATTCCACTCACCGTCAACAGCCGTCTCGCACGCTGCAGGAATCTTCCAATAGCTGTCAAATGCCCTGAAATGGTCTATCCTGATGATATCGAACAGCTTACTGCTGTAATCCAGCCTGTTAAGCCAGAATTTAAAACCATCCTTCTCCATGTAATCCCAGTCATAGATAGGATTTCCCCATCTCTGACCTGTTGCACTGAAATAATCAGGCGGTACTCCTGCGATGAATGTCGGCTTTCCATCGGCTCCAAGAAGGAAGTTTTCCTGACCCGACCATACGTCAAGCGAGTCTATTCCGACGTAGATTGGAATGTCTCCCATGACCTTTATTCCGTTTTTATTGGCATATTTTTTTAATTCCATCCACTGCTTATAAAACTCATACTGTACGAACATTTCGTACTCGATATCCTCATTAAGCGGTGTGAGGTCATACTTATGATCCTTTATCCAGTTCTGCTGCTCCACCGGCCACTCATTCCAGGAAACAAGATTGTTCTGCTTCTTGAGTGTGAGGAACACGGCATAATTATATACCCAGTCCATCTTGATGAACTTCTTATATCCCGCATCAGGCTTAAAATTCTTAAATGCCTTTTTAAGGTACTTACCCTTGAACTCCCTCACTGCCTGATAATCAATGTGTGTGGCATTGCTGTGAAAATCAGGAACTCTCTTTAAAAGTCCCTCCTCACACAGCTTATCAAGATTAATATAGAGCTCATCACCCGCACAGGATGAATATGGCTGATACGGTGAATTTCCGTATCCCAATGGATTGAGCGGAAGCATCTGCCATATAGCCGCCTTCGCCTCCTTCAGCAAATCCACAAAATTATAACTTTCTTTTCCAAAATCACCTATACCATGACGCCCCGGAAGCGAAGCGACCGGCATAAGCATGCCAACCTTTCTCATAGTCTGCCTCCTTGTGTTTATCTCTGTTTAAGAATACATATCGATTGTGCCGGCATTGTGAGCATGCCATCTTTTAACGTAATCTCCTCATTGTTAAGAGTAAGATAACCGCGAATCTGCATATCTGAGATTTCTGTTCCGCTGATGTCCACGGTAATCACTTCATCAGATGTATTGTATACGATTCCTATTGTGCTTCCATTGTAGCTCTTGGTTATCGCAGCCTGATATCCCTGACACAGACTGTCAATCAGTGTAATCTCACCTCTTGCAATCTCAGGATTCTCATTTCTCAGTCTCAGTGCCCTCTTATAATAATTTAAAATAGAATTTTCATCCTTTAGCTGCTTATCAACCGCATCAAATGCTGAGTTAATGTCCTTATCCGCATCCGCAGGTCCCTTTGTCATTCCGGCTGCAGTCGAATCAGACGACCATAGCATCGCAGTCCTCTTATTCTCATCCTTAGAGCCCTTGCTCGCCATTCCGATTTCCTCACCATAATACACAAACGGACTTCCGTTCATCATCATGAGAAGACCTCCTGCCATCTTGATATCATTCTCATCATTCATAAGAACATTGGAAACTCTTCCCATGTCATGGTTAGTCAGAAACGGCGCATCAATATAATCCGGATTAATCTGTGAAAATTCATTCTGGTATCTCACCATCGAGCCGGCTAATGCCGCTGCCTTGAGCGTTCCTCTGGCAGTCTTTATAAGCTTTCCCTCAGTATTTCCCGCATCGAAATTGAACATGCTCGGTGTCATGCTCGCATAATAGTCCCTTACGGTGCTGAAACCTGACCATACCTCAGACACCATATAGAAATCAGGATTCTTTTCACGGCAGTGTTCATACAGTCCGTTCAGAACCTGCTCATTGAACTCCGGCTGGTTCTCCTCAAAGTGCATTGCTGCGTCCATTCTGAAACCGTCCACTCCCATATCCAGCCAGAAATCGGCAGTATTGTACAGCTCCTCTATCAGAGGCTCACATGCCAGGTTCAGATCCGGCATCTCCGACCAGAAGGAGCCTTCATAGAACCAGTCCGTGCCGCTCACCCTGTAATAGGTATCATTGACCTTCTCCCTCGAGAAGTGGTAGTACTCCACATAAGGACATTCTGCCGCCTCCGGCTCCTTATCCTTGTCAAGCTTTCTAAGATATGAGCATGCATCAATAAACCACTTATGGCTTGAGGAGGTATGATTGATTACCATATCGATAACTACATTTATGCCTCTCTTATGAGCCTCACCGACAAGATTTTTAAAATCGTCAATCGTTCCATACTTAGGATCAATTTCACAGTAGTTCTTCACATCATACTTGTGGTATGTGTCCGACGGCATTATCGGCATAAGCCATATACCGTTAAAGCCCATATCCTGTATGTAGTCAAGCTTCTGTGTGACACCGTTCAAATCGCCTGTTCCGTCACCGTCCGAATCATAGAACGAATAGACGAAAATCTCGTAATAATTTCTATAGTTATCGTCAATGATATTCAGCTTCTGTTCATACTTATATCCCCTGCCGTCACAGCCCGCAAGAGCCGTCGCGCACAGGACAGCCATCAGCACAAGGCACCAAAGCCTTCGAAGCATGCTATGCTTAAATATACTATTTTTCTTCATATCAATCTTTTTCTCCAAAATATATCAGATTTTCGGCTTCGGACAAAAAAACCGCGGCACTAAGCTTAAAATCATATATCTTAGTGCCGCAGCCAAATTTAACCCTTTACAGCTCCTCCGGTTACACCTTCTACATAATACTTCTGTAAGCACAGGAACAATACCGTTACAGGAATCGCTACAAGCACACCGCCTGCACAGAATCTTGTGAAATATCCCTGGAAATCATTTGTCCATACCCAGCGCTGCATGGCAACCGCAACATTGTAGCCGTTGTCATTACCGAATGCAACATAGGAAGCAAATACATAATCGCACCATGGAGCCATGAATGCTGTGAGTGCTGTGTAGATAACCATCGGCTTGGAAAGCGGAATAATCATCTTAACAAATATCTGTGCTCTTGTCGCACCGTCGATTCTTGCCGCCTCGTCGAGAGACTTAGGAATCGTATCAAAGTAGCCCTTGCATACATAGTAGCCCATTCCGGAGCTTGCAACCGAGATAAGGATGAGTCCAGGAACCGCACCTGCCTGTGTAAGACCGAACTGCTTTAACAGGAAGTAGAGACATATCATGGTGAGGAAGCCCGGGAACATTCCAAGGATTAACCAGAATCTCATGAGTAACTCTCTGCCCTTAAAACGCATTCTTGAGAGCGCATAGCTCACACAAAGAACGAATGCAGTCTGACCTATTGATACAAAAAGAGCAATTATAAGTGTATTTCCATACCACTTTAAGAATTTAGTCTCACCGCTGAACAAGAACTTATAGGAGTCAAGTGAAAACTTCTTAGGCAGAAGATAATCAACCATTCCGCCAAGCTCCGTAATGTATGAACGGAAGCTCTGGAGTACCAGACATACAAACGGGAACAGCCATATTATACTTATAAGGACCAATACTATATAAGCAATTGTGTTGCTTACTCTCTTGCGCGTACGCATATTATGTTGTTTAGCCATTATTGGAATCCCTCCTCGTCCTTAACTGATGGAAGCATATTGTATACCACCAATGATACAACAGCAGTTACCACGAATACCATGATACCGATAACAGCCGCCATCTTGTAGTTGGTATCTTCGACAGTCATCTTATAGAGCCATGTTACAAGCAGATCGGTGTAACCTGCACCGCCCGAAAGTGAAAGCGATTGCGGCTTTCCCTGATTGAGCAGGAAAATAATGTTGAAGTTATTTAAGTTGCCCGTAAACGATGTGAGCAGGTAAGGTCCTGTCACGAAAAGCATATACGGAAGTGTAATCTTCCTGAAGGTCTGGAATGCATTCGCACCGTCAATCTTGGCACTCTCGTAAAGCTCCTCCGGTATATTCATAAGAAGTCCTGTCATGATGAGCATTACATAGGGAATACCCACCCAGAGGTTAACCAGGAGAATTGTAATCTTGGCAAGTGTAGGATTCGTCCAGAACGGAATAGGCTGGCTTATCCATCCCCACTTCAGGAGGTACATATTCACAAGTCCGTCATTTGCGAACATCTTTCCCACATAGAGAAGGGAAATGAACTGTGGAATGGCAATCGTCATAACAAGTATTGTTCTCCACAGCTTCTTGAACTTAATGCCCTTCTTGTTGATGAGGATGGCAACCGCCATGCCAAGGAAATAGTTCAAAAAGGTTGCAAAGAATGCCCATATAAGTGTCCATGAAAGAACCGTTCCGAAGGTCTTGCCAAAACCGCCCGTACCGATAGAGAACAGGTTCTTAAAGTTCGTAAGTCCAACCCATGTGAACAGATTAGTCGGTGACTGATGTGTAGCATCGTAGTTAGTGAATGCTATACAAATCATAAATATAATAGGAAGAAGCACAAACATGAACACACCAATCACCGGCAGAGCGAGGATTGTCTTGTCAAAATGCTCATCAAAAAGTGTTGCAATATCGTCCTTGTTTGAAGGAAGGATAAGCTTATTCTGGTTATTCTTGTTATCGCTTATGTTGAGCCTCCACACGAATATGAATGCAAAGATAACAAATATGCTCAGAATACTATATAACAGGATAAGAAAGCTGTTATCTCCGTACGTATACACATAGTTAGCATCGTATCCTCCGACCTTTGTTCCGAGTGTTCCTACGTCCTTAAGATATTCTGCCCCGAAGAACACCATATACAGGATAAAAAGAACCTCCGAACCCAAAAATGCTATTCCTCTTACCCACTGCTTTCTGGTAAGTTGACCAAAGCCCATAATCAAAAAGGAAACTCTGGTTTTCCAGTCGCCCTTTGCAAAGGTGGTTCCAATATCCTTTATATCAGCTCCAACCGCCTTAATTGCTCCGGAGACCTTTCCTTTCTTTTTTTGATCAGCCATGTCTGCAATTACCTCCTCAATTCTGGTTTATTACTGCGGTCATTCACGCAGAGCGGACGGCACTCATGTGCCTGTCATAAAAGCACTAATCCAATCATTCCATCCGTGCTGCCTCCTCTGCACAAATGACCTCTCTTATTAAAAGTGCGGGGGGAATTAATTCCCCCCGGCTTCAGATTAAATTCATTAGAATTATTTACTGGGCATAGGACTGCTGACGAGCCTGGAAGTCTTCAAGAACCTTCATAAGGTCATCATCGCTCATATTGTCATACTTGTCTGCAATGACATCATCACCAAGTGATGTAGCGTCTGTCCAGTAATCTCCAGGATACTGACCCTGTGGAATTGTGTAAGCAAGCTGCTCTGCGAGTGCTGATAAAGCTGCATCTGCCTTAACTGCATCACTCTGCTGTGCTACAAGGTTAGATGGTCCCCATGCAACCTCATTGAAACGTGCAAGCTGTGTCTCTTCGTTAGATAAGTACTCAGCGAGTGCGAGACATACAAGCTGCTTGCCCTGCTCTGTCTGAGGCTTAACACCGATAAGCTTAAATCCGCCGAAGCCGCTCATCTGATAGCTCTGTCCGTCAACTGTGAAGCTTGGCAGCTTAGCACATGCATAATTGTCACCGAATACTGCCTTAGCTGCATCTGCATCCCATACACCATCTACGATAGCTGCAAGGTTAGTTGCCTTATCAACTGATGAACCATTCTGGAATGAAGGAGACTTAGCAAGGTTAATTATAGCCTTAAGTGCTGCAACGCCTTCCTTGCTTGCGTATGTAACATCAGAGCCTACGAACGCACCTGATTCATCGGTTGTATACTCAAGCTTACAGCCTGTAGCGAAGAAGAATGATGTCTGATACCAGCCGGAGTTAATCTCCATGTAGATGTTCTTGCCAGCCTTCTCGCAGTCAGCTACGATAGCGTCAAGGCTTGTAGGATCTGTAACTACGCTCTTATCATAATATAAGAAATATCCGTTATCAGATGTGATAGGGAAAGCATATACTGTGTTACCAACCTTAGAAGCGCCTACGGCACCTGCATCATTGCTGGTTGAAACGAAGTTCTCATAATATCCTGTAAGCGGCATGAGTGCACCTGCTGCAACAAGACGTGCTAACTGGTCCTGTGCGAAACCGAAGATATCAGCTCCTGCCTGAACATCTGTTACCATATTGCCGGCTGCATCGCCTTCACCTGTTGCCTGAATCTCTACTGTGTAGCCTGCCATATCAGGGTTAGCCTTGAAGAATTCATCACATTTGGCCTGTGTGAAATCAACAACCTTATCTGCAACCCAGATCTTAATTGTGCCTGAGCCATAATCTGCAAGTGTCGGTCTGTCTGCTGCGGCAGTCTTGGTTGTCTCTGTCTCACCATCTGTTGATGCTGCTGATGAAGATGTTGGTGCTACTGTTGTTGTTGTCTCACCATTACCTGCATTGTTGTTCTTGCTGCACGCTGTAAGTGATGTAAAAGCCATGGCTGTTACGAGTGCAACTGATAATGCTTTTTTGAACTTTCTCATAATAAATTTCCTCTCTTTCTTTTTTCCTCCCGAACTTCGTAAGCTCCTCTTCTAAAACTCTTCTAAAACAGCTGTTACGAAACTTTCGAAAGCTTATGTACTGATAATACTCCCCTGTTTTGCAAAAGTCAATAGCCTTTTGTGCATTTTGCATATTTTTTTTTGCTTATATTATTTGTTTTGGATATTTTGATGTTATTATTTACAATGAAGAAAAAGTGTGCTATCATTTTCGTATAATTTTATGTTTTTGTTTTCGAAAACTTGTGTAGAACAATGAGAAGGAAAGATGATGTATGGTTACTATTAAAGACATTGCCGAAAGACTCGGCATTTCAATAAGTACCGTTTCCAAGGGACTGCATGGTGCAAGTGATATAAGCGAAGAAATGCGCCAACAGGTTTTAGACACCGCTATAGAAATGGGTTATATAATTAAAGAAAAGAAACCAGCCACAAGGCAGAAGGTCTGTATTATTGTAGAAAATATGGAATACGCGAATATCAACCAGTTCGGTTATGAGCTTATCGCCGGTTTCCGGCTTGTAGCAAGCGAAGCCCAGTTTGAAGTTGACATCGTTCCTATTGACCAGTACTTCCAGACATGGCAGACCTATGACAGTCTTATGAAGCAGAATGGTTATTCGGGAGCTTTTTTTCTTGGTCTTGAGCTTAATGAGATATATATGAAGCAGCTTGAAAAGACAACCATTCCCACAGTCCTGTTTGACAACTATATTTCCAATGAACATATAGCTTATGTAGGTACAGATATACACGTCGGATTTTCGACCCTGATAAGATATCTGAAGGAAAATGGTCATAGAAAAATTGCATTTTTGAATGGTTCCAAAAACAGCTACATATCAGCACTCCGGTATCAGGGCTTCATACAGGCCATGAATGAGGCAGAGCTTGACCTTGATATGCAGCTTATAGGGCATACCGTATACTATCCGGATGAGACAGTGGCTGATTTTGTGAAAGGCTTCACAGGCAGAGGAGCTACAGCCATAATGTGTGCCAGTGATCTTATCGCAGCAAGAACCATAAACGAGCTTCACAAGCTCGGGCTTCGTGTGCCGGAGGATATAAGCGTAACAGGCTTTGACGATCTACCGGTGGCAAAGTATCTTGCCCCTCCCCTTACAACCATAAGACAGGAGCGTTTCGCCCTCGGAAAGTCGGCATTCTCACTGTTAAAAGACCTTATGTCCGGTCTGCCTGTCAGCACCATGCTTCTTCACTCAACCGTGGTGCTGAGAGAATCCGTTGGAAAAGCACCGAATTAAGCAAATTGGGACAGGGGTCTGACCCCATGTCCCAAAGCAAAAAATGGGACAGGGTGTCAGACCCCTGTCCCAATTTTGTGAAGCGCCGGAAGCGCATTTCCTTCATAATCAAAGAGTGCCTGATTAGCCCACTCGTTTCCGCAAGGCTCCTTCACTCCAAGATACTGTATGGAAGCACTTGTCGCCCATCCCGAACCGACAACAGGTATCCATGCTGGTTCCCAGTAATAAAAGCCCAGACACTGTGGATGTCTGCCAATCATCTCTATAAGCTCTTTCATATATTCTGACTGTCCTTCCGGACTTATACTGTACTTGGAATTATCAAGTGCGGAGTTCTTTCCGGCTGCCATTCCCTTTCGTGCATTTTCACCCAGCTTTTCTAAACCGGCGTAATCCTCAGTTGTATATGGCATAGCTGTCTCAACAATACACACATCCTTATTATATTTTTTCGATAGAATCTCTATGTTCTCCTCCAAAGCACTGAGTCCATAGGTCTTTTTATAAGGAAAATAAGAAACTCCGATAATATCATAGTCAAGCCTGCTGCCATATTTATCAAGAAAACTTGTATACACCTCATGCTCCGGCTCTGCGGCTGTATGTAAAATCACCTTGGCATCCGGAGCGGTCATGCGTATTCCCGTTATCGCTGACTGCAAAATAGAGCATGCCGTCCCATACTCCGGAAATCTTCCTTCAGGCCACAGAATACCATTCGATATCTCATTGCCGGGCTGGATCATGTCCGGGCACACTCCGGCAGCGGTCAGATACTCAAGAACCGATACCGTATACCGCTTAACCGCATCGCAAAGCTTATCCGTGTCATACCCTCTCCATGCCTTAGGCTTCATCTGCCTGCCCATGTCCGCCCAGAAATCGCTGTAATGGAAATCAAGCAGGAAGCTCATTCCGACAGCCTTACATCTTCGCGCAAGCTCTATGACCGTCACAAGGTCATCGCTCCCACCTCCGTATGCTACACCGTCAATATCAAAAGGGCTGTTCCACAGTCTCAGCCTCACACTGTTGACCCCATGTGATGCCAATATGTCTTCCAGCTTTCCTTCTGCGCCATTATCATAGAATTTTGTCTTTAGTCTCTCAAGTTCAAGTAAGGTAGATATGTCTACACCTTTAATCATAGATTATTTCCTTCCTTGCAAAAGAATTCCACTGCCTGTCATATTTCCAGATATAAACAAAACCAATAACCCTTCTACTGCTGTCCAAGGCAATAATTGATAAACTGCTGTGCGGTTCGTCCTGAGATTCCCCCATGGCTTAATTCCCACTTATTTGCCTCTGTACACAATTGCTCGTCGGTCATGTTAACTCCGCTCTTTCTGGCAAGCTCAATGACAATATTAAAATATTCCTTCTGACTAGGCTTAGAGTAATTGATTGTAACACCGAACCTGTTTACAAGCGAAAGCTTCTCCTGCATTGTGTCGGAGCGGTGCATTCCATTATCTGTCTGCACGTCATCCCTGTCATTCCATGTCTCCTTGATAAGATGACGTCTGTTGGAGGTTGCATATATAAGTATATTATCCGGCTTTGTCTCAACACCGCCCTCAATGACTGCCTTTAAGAACTTATACTCTATCTCAAACTCCTCGAATGATAAATCATCCATATAGATGATAAACTTATAATTTCTGTTCTTGATAGCCGCAATCACATTCGACAAATCCTTGAACTGGTGCTTGTAAATCTCAATCATTCTAAGCCCCTGGTCATAGAACTCATTTACGATTGCCTTAATGCTTGTGGACTTACCTGTTCCGCTGTCGCCAAAAAGGAGTACATTGTTAGCCTTCTTTCCATCAACAAACGCCTTGGTGTTATCGACAAGCTTCTTTTTCTGGATTTCGTAGCCGACAAGGTCATTTAACATAACCTTTTCCATATTGTTGATAGGCTGGAAATTGATATGTCCCTCCGCATCCGATGAGAAACGGAACGCCTTGTTAAGTCCGAACATTCCGACACCGTATGCCTTATAAAAGCCTGTAACCAGCTCAAAAATCTCATCCGCATCCTCAGCTTGACCAAGCTTGAGGGAAAGCCCTCTGACTTTTTCGCTCACGTTCTTATTGTACATAAGCTCCGGCTTGCCTATAGCCTTATAATTCTCGAGAATGTCAAAGCTGTCTATGCCAAGCCTCTCCTGAAGCCATGAAAAATCATAATGGAACAGCTCATAAAATGCCTTAAAATCATTTTTTGCAAAGATATTGGCACTACCATCCTTGGCACCAACCTTCTCGCAGGTTATACTGAACGGATTCTCATCGGTTATCAATAGAAATGTAAGATAATTATGCCATAGATTGTTGTCAAAGCCGTAGGATGTCGCAAGCACAAGCAGTCTCTTAATCTGTCTGTAAGTCTCAATCACAAGTTCATCCTTAGGTGCATCCATATCCCTAGCTCTTTTTGAGACATCGCACAGCTTCATCAATATGAAATCCGCCGGCATATCCCCGTACATTATCAGTTTAGAAACTATATTTTCCATACTAATCCTCATTTCCGAGCGATTTATCGCGAGGAGGCGATGAGAAATTCGCATAGGCGGTTTCTCATCTGCCATCAAAGCAATTTGTTTTCACACTACGCCTCATTCCAATATTCTGTATTTCATATTCTTATATATCCAGCTTCTTCACACAGGCAAGTGCCACTGCCCCCGGTCCTATATGGCACGACACACTCAGCGACAGCGGGTTCATCACAATATCATGCTCCGGAAAAAGTGCCTTCACCTCATCATAAAACAGCTTTCCCTCATCAGGCTCTCCGGAATAAGCTATCTCAATATACATATTTTCTCCCTTTTCCGAGCTTCCAAAGCGCTTGACAAAATCATCCGAAACAGCATTTATCATAGTCTGCTTCGCCTGCTTGAGCGTTCGGCACTTAGAAAATGCGTCAAGCTTCTCGCCATGAATCTGGAGAACAGGCTTGAGCTTTAACAATGTGCCAAGCGCCGCTGCGGCAGGTGTTATTCTTCCGCCCTTCTTAAGATAATATAATGTTGAAAGAGTTATATATATACTTGACTCAAACTTAGTCTCCTCAAGCTTATCCTTAATCTGCTTAGCTGTATAGCCCTTTTCAGCCATAGCCATGGCATCTAACACAGACTGTCTCTGTGTTACGGAAATTCTCTGGTTATTTACCACCTGAACCTTCCCGTCATAATCATCTGCAAGCATTATCGCAGTCTGGCATGAGCTGCTTAGACCGCTTGACATAGGAATATGGACAACCTCATCATACTCCTTAAGCAGTCCGTCCCACAGATCTGTCACATCGCCCGGCGATGGCTGTGATGTCGATATCTCTGCATCCTCGCCCAATGCCTTATAAAACTGCTCCTGTGTAAGATCAATATCCTCATAATAAAGCCTGCCATTTATATAGAAAGGCATAGGAAGCACCGATATTCCCAGTTCCTTTGCACATGCCTGCGTTATTCCACTGTTGCTGTCCGTTACTATCGCTACCTTACTCACTTCAATCCTCCATTTTCAGTGTACTGCTTTTCTACAACCTCGCCCTGCTTTTTATATATGCTGTTCCCGGCAACATAGCCTCTCACGGATGAAAGAGGATAGATATTGCTTCCACGTCCTATCACTGTTCCCGGATTGAGCACTGAACCACATCCAACCTCGACATTATCTCCAAGCATGGCACCGAACTTCTTAAGTCCCGTCTCAATCGCCTGTCCGTTACACCTTACCTTGACCAAAGCCTTATCAGACTTCACATTCGAGGTTATTGAGCCTGCTCCCATGTGGGACTTATAGCCCAGGATTGAATCCCCAACATAATTATAATGCGGAACCTGAACCCTGTTAAATAGTACCACATTCTTAAGCTCTGTTGAATTTCCTACAACTGCTCCCTCGCCCACAATCGCATTTCCTCTGATGAATGCGCAATGACGGACTTCTGCATTCTTTCCTATAATACATGGTCCGTTGATGTATGCAGTAGGTGCCACCACAGCGCTCTTGGCAATCCAGACATTTTCCGCTGTCTCATCATATTCCGATTTATCAAGCGTTCTCCCAAGCTTCTTGATAAATTCGCCGATAAGCGGAAGTGCCTGCCACGGATAATCAAGTCCCTCAAAAAGTTCTGCTGCTATCGTCTCACTAAGATTATATAGCTTCTCTATTCTAAGCTCTTCTGACATAATGCAATCTCCTTCAAAAATTTCCTGCAAATTAGAATTATTCTATCACATAAGTTTACCTAAAACAATCTATTTATCCTAATTACTTATAGAATGATGCCGCATAATCAAAATATGGCCTCAGCATATACTGGTTATTCACCTGTTTAACCGCAAGCGTTCTTCTGGTAACATAGCCTTCGAGCTTATCCAAGTATTCCCGGCTTGATATGCTCGAATCGGCAACGCCTGTAAGCCCCTTCTCCCAGCTCGCCGTGAGTGTGGGATCCAGCAGATATTTTATCGATGCTGCCACAACATCATATATCATCTCGCCAAGAAGTGTAGGTGTTATAATCTGTGTTTTGCCGTTGAGCCTGATGTAGCCCTTGTCGATAAGCTTTTTCAATATCTCGGCGCGCGTTGCACTCGTTCCGATACCGCTGCCCTTTATCTGTGCCCTAAGCTCCTCATCCTCGATAAGCTGTCCCGCATTCTCCATCGCAAGAATCAGCGAACCGGAATTATATCTCTTAGGCGGTGATGTCTTTCCTTCTTTGACAAAAAATTCTCCTGCCTGTATTATGTCACCCTTCTTCAGCTTCTGTAAAAGCTCAAGCATCGCTGCATCACATTTTACATCCTCTGTCTCATCATCGTTGTTCTTATTTCCTCTGTTCTGCGAAGCAGGTATCCCCGCAACCTTAAGGTAGCCCTCCGATATAAGCACCTTGAAGCTTGAGAAAAGGCTTTCCGTATCCTTTTTCATAATAATCGCAACCTTCTGGTATACAGCAGGCGGATAGAATATCGCAAGGAACCTCTTCACAATGGTGTCATACACCTTGAGAGCTATTGCCGAAAGTCCCCTCACAGCCCCTGTCTGTCCTGTCGGTATAATCGCATAATGGTCGGTAATCTGCTTGTCATTCGTGTACTTCGTCTTAGCTATCGTCTTATAGCTGCCGCCCGAAAGAATCTCCGCTGCATACCCGGCGGCAGGCTCATATCCTCTAAGCCCATTTATATTTTTATATATTTCCTTAGCAACGGCGGTGGATAAAACTCGCGCGTCCGTTCTTGGATATGTGACAAGCTTCTTTTCATACAGCTCCTGAGTTATCCTGAGTGTCTCATCAGGGCTTATCTTAAACAATCTTGAGCACTCATTCTGAAGCTCTGCAAGGTTAAACAGAAGCGGTGCGCTCTTGTTCTCCTTCTTCTTTTCAAGCCCTGTTATAACAAGGTCAGCCGGCGGAACAACGCTCAGATTCCGCGAGGTATCATGCATTTTCACTTCTGTTATCTGCTCGATAAGCGCCCTTGCGTCCTCCTCCTTATTAAATCCATTCTCCTTGTACAGCTTAGGGGAGGCAAAATATTTTGAGCCCTCCGCAGCACGCCACTCAGTCTCAAATACGCTTCCGCCTAAGCTGCACTTAGCCAGTACCCTGTAAAACGGTGTCTCAACGAACTGCCTGATTTCCCTCTCGCGTTTTACTATCATGCCCTGCACACAGGTCATAACGCGTCCGACCGCTATAACGGTTCCTTTCTGAAGCTTCAGGTAATTAGATATAGTATTTCCATATTTCAAGGTCAGTACACGCGAAAAATTGATACCCATAAGGTAATCCTCCTTCGCGCGCAGATATGCAGCGTCCGCAAGGCTGTCATATTCGGATAAATCCTTCGCCTCCCGTATTCCCCTTAAAATCTCCTCCTCAGTCTGTGAGTCTATCCACACGCGTCTTCTTTTCTTGCCCTCAACATGAGCCTGCTGTTCAACAAGTCTGTAGATATATTCTCCCTCACGCCCGGAGTCCGTGCACACATATATTGTATCTACATCAGGACGATTAAGGAGCCCTGAAACAATATCAAACTGCTTTTTTACTCCTTCGATAACCTCATACTTCCACTCAGTCGGAATAAAAGGCAGTGTATCAAGACTCCATCTTTTAAGCGCCGGGTCATAACATTCAGGATAGCTCATTGTGACAAGATGTCCGACACACCATGTCACAACAGCCTCATCCGATTCAACGTAGCCATCGCGGCGCACTGTATTATATTTTAATGCCTTGGCAAATTCCTGTGCCACACTAGGCTTCTCTGCTATAAATAAAGCTTTACCCATTTATTATACTCCAATAAAGACTGCCCCGGCCAGCATCCATACCCATCCCGTATCAAAGCAGTACCAAAGCTGCCTATTTCGACTCATCAAGTGTAAGACCGTATGCCTGAATGAAATGCTCCACAAAAAAGTTGACTTCAGGGAGCTTCATGTCCAGAACTGATTGCAGCGTTGTCTCCTCCGCTTTCAGGAAATCCTGATTTCCCATGGAACGCTCCTCAATGCACTTGACAAGTGCCGACAGCTTATCTGCCGCCTTGACATACAGCCACAGAACCGCCTCCTTCTCTGTATCCTGCAGCACTGGCTCATAGTAAGCTCTCATCTCCTCCGGAAGTCCACCCAAAAGCTCATCCTTAGCCACGCTCTCAACCTCCTTATACGCATGGCGTATAAGGGGATTATAATATTTTACAGGTGTCGGCATATCTCCCGTGATAATCTCCGTGGCATCATGGTACATTCCCATTATGGCAAGTCTGTCCGCATTCAAGCTGCCACCAAAATACACATTGTTGATTACACCAAGCGCGTGCGCTATCATGGCAACATCGAGACTGTGTTCACATATATTCTCTTTTCTGGTATTTCTCATAAGTCCCCAGCGGTTGATATATTTCATTCTTCCCATCAGGGCAAAAAACTGATTCTCTTTCATCTATATATATTCTCTTTCTATTCACCAAATACTTCTCTAGCCGCTGCGACGGTATCCATGGCATCCTTGGCATAGTAATCTGCGCCAATCTGCTTTGCATACTCCGGTGTGAGCACCGCACCGCCAACCACAATCTTGCAGTCGACCTTGTGCTCATGAAGCAGCTCAATCGTCTTTTCCATGCTGACAAGGGTTGTTGTCATAAGTGCGGACAGACCTACAAGCTTAGCCTTGTGCTCTATCGCCGCATTCACAACTGTCATATAGTCGACATCCTTGCCCAGGTCTATAACTGTGTAACCGTAATTCTCAAGGATTACCTTCACTATATTCTTTCCTATATCGTGGACATCGCCCTTTACCGTAGCCATGACAATCTTTCCCTTGCTTACAGGAGTCTTGTTATCAGCCGCAAGCTTCTTTTTGATAACCTCGAAGGAAGCCTGCGTAACCTCCGCTGCAAGAATGAGCTGAGGCAGGAACACCTTTCCCTTCTCAAAATTCTTGCCGATACGGTCAAGCGCAGGTATGAGCGTTCCATTGATTATATCAAGAGCTTCCATGTGCTCAAGCATCTGAGCCGTGAGTCTGGCACCATCATTCTTAAGCCCGTTCTCAACAGCGTAGGCGAGTGTTCCCTTCTCAGGTGCTCCACTAGTTGATGAATCTGAGGCAGAGTTGCTCTTAGCCGCATTCTCCTGTTTTCCTGCCTTCACAGGGGTATATCCGTTATATGCCCGGATATAGTCCATGGAGTTGCGGTCTATGCCGGTCAGAAGCCTGTATGCGCGCACCGCACCTGTCATCGAAACCACATTAGGGTTGATAATCGGCAGTGTAAGTCCATAGGTGAGCGCCATAGCAAGGAAATTCTGGTTAACAAGCTCTCTGTACGGAAGTCCGAATGAGATATTCGACACTCCGAGAACCGTATTAAGTCCAAGCTCATAATGTACGGCATGAAGCGCATTCAGTGTCTCCATGACACCATCCTGCTCTGCGGAGGCGGTGAGAGTTAAACAGTCTATAAACACATTCTCCTTAGGTATTCCGATTGCAAGCGCCCTGTCAAGAATCTTCTTTGCGATGGCAACACGCTCCGGTGCGGTCTTAGGTATTCCGTTCTCATCAAGTGCAAGACCTACCACGCAGGCTCCATACTTCTTGACAAGCGGCAGGACATTGTTGAGGGAATTTTCCTCACCGTTTACTGAATTGACAATCGGCTTACCGCAATATATTCTTAGCCCTGCCTCTAAAACCTCAGGTATAGTACTATCAATCTGCAGAGGAACGTCGCATACGGACTGGATAGCTCTTATGGCATCAACCATCATGCTCCTCTCATCAATCTCCGGAAGTCCTACATTGACATCAAGTATCTCCGCACCGCCATCAATCTGCTCAAGTGCCTGATTCATAATATAATCAAGGTTATGGTCTTTGAGTGCCTGCTTAAACAGCTTCTTTCCGGTAGGATTTATTCTCTCACCGATAATTCTGGGCTGATTAATCACAACTGTATTGCTCGCTGAACATACCGCAGATGGGATGGCTCTTTCCTCCCGAACAAATTCCGCGCCGTCAAGAGCCTTCTTAAGCTCCGCTATGTATGCAGGACTCGTACCGCAGCAGCCGCCCATTATGGTTACGCCTATCTGAGCCATCTTAGCCATCTTTGCAGCAAATTCATGCGGAGTTACATTGTATTCATTAGTCACAGGGTCCGGAAGTCCTGCATTAGGCTTTACTACTATTGGAAGATTAGTCCATTTTACAAGTTCTTCAATAACCGGTTCTAATTCCTTAGGTCCTAAAGAACAGTTTACACCGAGTGCATCAACGCCAAGTCCTGTAAGTGTAAGAGCCATTGCCGATATAGAGCAGCCTGTGAAGGTTCTCATATTCTGTTCAAATGTCATCGTGGCAACAATAGGAAGGTTGCTGTTTTCCTTAGCTGCAAGTACAGCAGCCTTAACATCTAAAAGGTCAGTCATTGTCTCAAATACAACAAGGTCTGCTCCCGCAGCCGCTCCTGCCTTTACTATCTCGGCATACATATCATATGCTTCTTCAAAGCTTAATACACCTGTTGGCTCGAGAAGCTGTCCGATTGGTCCTACATCAAGTGCAACAAGTCCGTCAGGCTTTACTGCATCTCTTGCCTTCTTTGCATTGACAATTCCGGCAGTTACAAGCTCCTCAACACTTTTTCCGCATTCTTCAAGCTTATATCTGTTTGCGCCAAATGTATTGGCATATACCACATCTGAACCTGCATTGTAATACTGCTCTGCAATTGATACAAGAAGATCCGGTCTTGTAATATTAAGTACTTCCGGCGTCTCTCCCATCTTCATTCCAGCTGCCTGAAGCATTGTACCCATAGCACCATCAAATATTATATAATCTCTTGTCTTTAAGAGTTCTCTGAATCTGTCATCCACTGCAATGTCCTCCCATTCCTCTGTATGCGCAGGTTTTATTAAGATTGCAGGTTGCGCAACCTCTGTTACCGGTACTTACCTGTTCCTTAGTAAGTCCGATAACCGCAGTTACCGACTTTACTGGAGCAAGCATATATGATTTGTTGAGATTAAGTCCAATCTTTTTACTGGCGTCTAACACCTTTAAGAAAGGCTCCTGCATGCTTATTGGCAGGTCGCCATAACCAATCCCAAACCTGAATGTCTGGTAATAATCAGGGTATTCTTCTCTTAAAAGTTCTTCCACCTTATCGCATACCTGTTCAACAGCTACACTTGCAAGACTGTCAAACACCAGTGCCTTTGCCATATCTGTAAGCTGCAACACTCTTAATTGTCTGTCAATACCTTCCGATATCGTTACAGCCATACATATTGCACTGTCACATTTATACAGATGCTTCTTAATGGACTCGCCCGGAAGCACCATGCTTGTATTCTTAAATGCCACACCGTCATCACCAACCGTAAAGTCGAACTTCTTATAAATATATCTTGGAACTGCGGTCTTTAATACAAGCTCCTCACATTCATCCATAAGCTCTTCCACCCGCTCATCAGGTGCATTTTTCTTATATCCCAGATATCTTAACGCTTCTTTTCTGTTAAGACTTGTAAGTTTAATACTTTTCTCCATTTCTTCTTACCTTGCCGCTTTTACTTCTGCGTTCCTTAAGTTTGTCATGTTTTCCATGTGACTCATCTTTTCTTCTTCTGGTATCTGGTTTTGACTTGGATTTTCTTGCAGGCTTGGCAGATACATTTGCTTTCTCAACATTAACCTTTCTGCCCTTGATAAGTACATTGTCATTCATTGCTGCAAGTACTGCTTCCGCATGCTTTGCAGGTACATCAACAAATGTATAATTATCCATCATATCAATTGCACCGACAAGTCTTCCCGGCATTCCTGATTCTCCTGCAATAGCACCAAGAATATTGGCTGGTGTAATCTTGTCCTTCTTACCAACATTAATAAAGAGTCTTACCATTCTTGATGTATCAGCATTTTCATCAAAATGGAAATTCTCAACCTCATCAACTCTGTCTAATGTATCTCCGACTATCATCTTAAGCAGTGCTGCTGCCATATCCATTGATGTGTAATCTTCCTGGTTAACATGCTCCTCAACCATATCAAGCATAGCTCTGTGCTCATCAGCCTCAATCATCTCTTTAATTTTGTCAAATATACCATCCATCTTAGTATTCTTGACATCATCAAGTGATGGGATTGGCTTTGCAAGAATCTTAGTCTTACAATATCTCTCGATATCCTTTAACTTGTATACCTCTCTTCCTGAGATAAATGAAAGTGCAAGTCCTGACTTTCCAGCTCTTCCTGTTCTTCCAATTCTGTGTACATAATACTCTTCATCCTGTGGAAGGTCATAGTTAAATACAATATCAACTCCGTCAACATCAATTCCTCTTGCCGCAACATCCGTTGCAATAAGAATTTCTGTCTTTCCACTTCTGAAATCGTCCATTACACGGTCTCTCTGCTGTTGCTTCATATCTCCGTGTATACCGTCAGCAAAATATCCTCTGCCCTTAAGCTCTGATATAAGCTCGTCCACCTGTCTCTTAGTGTTACAGAACACAACTGACAGCTTAGGATTGTATATATCAATAAGGCGGCTTAAGATTTCTGTTTTATTCTTAGGCCTTACTTCATAATAGAACTGATCAATATTAGAAACTGTAAGTTCTTTTCTTACAACCTTGATAATCTTGGCGTCTTTCTGGAATTTTCTTGCAATCTCCATAATAGGCTTAGGCATTGTAGCTGAGAAAAGAACTGTCTGTCTTTCCTCTGGTGTCTCTGTAAGAATTGTTTCCATATCATCACGGAATCCCATATCAAGCATCTCATCAGCTTCATCTAATATAACCATAGATACCGAATCAAACTTAACAGTCTTTCTTCTCATATGGTCCATAACTCGTCCAGGAGTTCCAACAATAATCTGTACGCCGGATTTTAAAGACTTAATCTGTCTTACAATCTCCTGTCCGCCATACACCGGTAACACCTTAATGTCACTCATGTACTTGGCAAGCTTTCTTATCTCTTCTGCAACCTGTACTGC
>ERZ1106943.1263-NODE-1263-length-26756-cov-3.647054_pt1 | contig 26756 bp, 15 predicted proteins | sample MGYA00403671_ERZ1106943 | MGnify/ENA primary metagenome ERZ1106943 (study PRJEB35170, sample SAMEA104062427) | human gut metagenome | biome: human gut; feature: human-associated habitat; material: faeces | place: Denmark | collected 2012-06-14 ...
TGCCTTTGGATATGGATGTATACGATTTGGCGGAGTGGTGCTGTCTGGCGGAATTAGGTGAGCTTTCTATGGATAATAATTGTGCTCCGGTAGCGTTCCCCGACTTTACCCGTGGCGAGTGGAATGTTGTGAAAGGGTATAAGCACGCTTATGCAAGTCCCGAAGATGAAGCTGCCGCAATGGAAAAGGCGAAAGCGTATACTGCCAAATTGAAAGAGCAAGGAGCCAAGGAGTGGGTGAAATAAATCCGAAAGTGTAATATTGCATAAATAGCAAGGACAATAAAAGAGGCGTAATGAATAGTAAATAGCCATTCATTACGCCCTTTCTTTCTACTCTTTCTTCTTAAAAAGCTCTTTCAGGCAAACTGTCTTGTTGTTGATTAACGGATGCGCCCAAAAACCGATGAAAGTGATATAACCTACAAATATAAGTATAATCAGCATACCGGTGCGCAAGGAGGTGGCATCTGCCAGCATACTGATAATCATCGGGCCACCGGCTCCGCCTACAATAGCCGAACACAGAATACCTGCGAACGAACCATGATGTTGAGATGCTGAGTTCAGTGCCAGCGAGAACACGATGGAGTACATCATGGAAATGCTGAAACCGATGGCGGGGAAAGCGATAATAGATGCTTCCTTGTTTCCAAAAAGGGCGGTTATCAATAAGACGATGGTTAATACGCCTGATATTTGGAGAAGGCGTTTACTGTCGATTAGCTTCAACAATATCATGCCTACCAAACACCCCGCCGTCATTAATCCCCAAAAGTAACTTACTGCCTGTGCACCTTCTACTTGAGGGTTTACGTCGTGATACTGCTCAAGGAATGTGCTCATAAAGATTGAAGTTCCCTGTTCCGTACTTACATAACAGAAGATGCCGAGGAAAAACAACCATACGTATTTTTGCTTGAATAGTGCCATGTAGGAGTCTTTAGAACCGCTTTTCTCATCTTCTTTCAATTCGATTTTAGGGAAACGGGAAAGGCCTACGGCAATCAGCATAACCAGCAGCAGAAGAGTGAACACCCAATAGAGAGACACCCAAGGCATATCAGCAGGCGTCATGCCGGCTAAGAGGTCGATGAAGAAATTCTTGCCTTCTTTGTATATGTCCGGATTGAGTTCGTGAATCAGATAAGTGTACACGAGCGGGCTCAGGAAGGAGGCGATACCGAACATGAACTGCGCCAATTCGGCGATAAAAGCATAATTTTCTTCACCGCCTACTGTACGCTGAAGTGGGTTCAACACCGTTTGCAACATGGCCATGCCTAAACCGATAATGAAGGAAGAAGCAAGCAGAATTGGATACGTATGTATGCAGGCAAACAGTGTGGTTCCTATGAATGGCATCAGGAAACCCAGGAACAATACCGGTTTCTCGCCAAAGCGGTCAATCATCAGTCCGGCAGGAATAGACATGATGGCATAGGCAATGAAGAATGATGTCGGGATAAATCCTGCCATCGCCAAGTCGCTCAGATTGAAGTTGTGAATAATGTCCGGAATGAGAGGTCCCAGGATATTCGTAATAAATGATATGGTAAACCAAAACGCCATGATTAGCGCCAACATTCCTAATTTCTTTTTCATATTATTTCGTGTTTAATGAGAAGACCAGTGACGCAGCGCCGATACTTCCAGCTTTATTACCTAATGATGCAGCCATGATCCGGGTGTTTACAGCACAATCGGCCATGACGTAACGATGCGCTCTCTCGCTGACTTTTTGAATATAGAAATCACCGGCCTCAGACAGACCGCCGCCTATTACGATGCGCTGCGGACTGAATATATTGATGAATCCGGCTATGCCATGTCCCAAAAAGTCGCAATGCTCGTCCAGACACTCTGTTGCCAGTTTGTCTCCTTCTTTATAAAGGCGTACGATAAGCTCTCCGTTGATTTCTTCACCTGAAAATGAACGGCCTGCTTCAGCAGCCCGTTTGCTGAAACGGCGTACCAATGCAGAAGTTGATGCGTAGTGCTCCAGACAACCTATGGAACCGCATGCACAAGGCTCACCGTTGGCAATGAGGGGTACATGTCCCAATTCGGTTCCGCGGTTGGCAAAACCGTTGAACAGTTTGCCGTCGATAACTACTGCACCGCCGATGCCTGTCCCTACGGTCAGAAATACTACATTCCTTGCACCTTGTCCGGCGCCGTACATCGTTTCTCCTAATCCCATTAGGTTGGCGTCATTACCCATTTGCACAGGCAGGTGGGTTTCCGCTTCGATACGGTCGGCAAGATTCAGATTCTCCCAACCTTTGATATTCTCAGCTCCTCCCAATACAATGCGGTTGGTTTCGTCCACAATACCGGGAGTGCCTATGCCTATGCCTTCTATTGTCACTCCAAGTTGTTGGGCTGAGGCCATTGTCTCTTTACAGGCAGTCACTAATTGGCCGATTACCGCTTCTGCGGATATATCGGCTTTTGACGGCAACTTCCCCTGAAAATGAAATACGCCTTCATTGTCAATAAGGGCGTATTTCACAGAAGTACCGCCAAGGTCAATTCCTATAGCGTATTTTTTCGTCATTATATTCTGTTTTAGTTATAAGTTAAGAGTTATGAGTGACTTGTTTATATTATCCTTACGGTATGCAAGTACAAACAAATCACTCACCACTTATCCTTATCACTGTTTTTACACTCTTTCAGCCCAAATCGGAGAGCTCCACGCCCATTGTCCGTCACGCTGACGCACACGTACATAATAATAGTCTGTATCACGTTGAGGTTCTTTGTCTTCCATATAATGCTCTACGGTGAAACAGCTTTCAGGCATAGCGCGGTTGAATAGGATAGCTTCACTCAACCAGCCAATCATGAAGTGGGAACGGGAACCTTCAAGAAGTTCACCCAATGAGTGCTCGAACTTCTTACCGTTGAAGTCGGCTGTAAGTATTCCGTCCTTCGGCATTTCCAAATCCAAAATTACAGCTTGCATAGCCGGAGTAGTAGTGTTAGGGTTCTTGCTGCTGTACAAATCCAGCTCTGTCTCTTTTTCACTGGCGGAGAGGATACGATTGACGTGTGTCTTGAATTCGTGTTCACCCTCCTGAGGAGAAGTGAAAGCCGCACCGCGGAAACAAGGAGTGACACTTACGATGCGTCCTTTGTTTACAGATAGCTTACCCTGCCAATGTACATATTTCTCTTCACGATTCCAGCCGAAGTCTACTTTTACCTTGCAATGGATTGTATCGCCTTCCGGTGCAACAGGGGTCAACGGACCGTTCATGCGCGCCAATATCTGGCCGTTTTTAACGATGTCTACGTAGTCAATACAACTTTCACCGGTTACATTTAAGTAGATGCGGCGACTGTTGCCGCGGATAACATCACCCATGAAGGCATCGTTGAGACGGAAGTCTATTGATATTTTGTCACCGGTAGCAGCGCATACATGGCGGGTGCGCATGGCTTCCCAAATGGCATCACGAGTCAGTGACGGCGCCAGAACACCGATGCGTCCATCACCGTAGCTGCCCGGATAACCGGAGTGTTGGTCGGTGGAAGCCATGATACCGAATTTGTGACCTTGCTCCAAACCATATTGTATAGTACCTTCCCACTGGCGAGGCCCCATATCATGCAAATACGGATAATCGCCCTGATCGCTTTCAGCCAGACCATGGCGGGAATACATTTCTACGAACGGGGTAATGTCTCCTTCTGTGAAACATTTCCAGTTGTAGCCGCGATAGCCGCCCTGATATCCCATATGATGCGGAGTAACGAATACTTTATGTCCTTTGGCTTTTGCTTTCCAGTCTTCGATAGAAGTACATTCCACAAGCGGGGCATCCAAGTCATAGTTCAATGCTACGTGATCGCCATGCTCCATGCTATGAGCTTCATATCCAACAAAAGTGAGGAACTCACCTTCCTTGTTGTATTCGTTGGTCATTTTTACGTATTTCTCGTAGCCACCTTCGCGCAATCGTTTAAAAGCTCCTGTATGGTAGTCGATCACCCATTTCAGACGTGGATCGTTTGCGCCCGGAATATCCGGCCACATAGCATGGGGAGTTACACTGACAAAGTCAAGTTGGCCTTTGGCGGCTTCAAAAGCATCGCGCATGTCGCCATGTCCGTAGGTGATGTTGCAGTGGTTGTGCAAGTCACCCCAGAACATCTTGAGATTGCTTGCTGACGGCATAATTTTTTTTGCTTCTTTGCTTCCTGCTATACAAGAACCGAGCAGGCTTCCTGAAGCTGCCAATCCAAGAAAAGACCAGCCGGTGTTCTTTAGAAAACTTCTTCTATCCATGGTATAATAGTTAATATGTTAATATATGAATATGCTTAAATAATTGTCATCTGTTTTTCATCAATCTTCTGTCACCTTTGAAAAGTACGTTTATTTTTTCGTCGGGATCGTCATCTTTATATTGTTTTTGAGTTTCTCGCAATAATTGCATTAGTTCTTTCTGCTTCTCGGCATATTCCGGTTTACCGAATACGTTGTTCATTTCACGCGGGTCAGCTTTCATGTCATACATTTCCCATTCATCGATGTCATTATAGAAATGAATCAGTTTGAAGTTCTGGGTGCGAATACCATAGTGGCGTTTTACCGAATGCTCTGCGGGGTATTCATAATAATGATAGTAAGCGGCCTTGCGCCAATCGGCGGGAGTCTTGCCTTCGTTTTCCAATATAGGCTTCATGGAAGCTCCCTGGATATCCGACGGGATCTCTACTCCGGCAAAGTCGAGGAAGGTAGGGGCAAAGTCTACGTTCATACAGATTGCATTACTTGTACTGCCGGCTTTAATGGCTTGGGGATAACGGATGATGAGCGGCATGCGCTGACATTCTTCATACATAAAGCGCTTGTCGAACCAGCCATGTTCGCCGAGGAAGAAACCTTGGTCGGAGGTGTAGACAATGATTGTATTGTCCAGTTCACCAATCTCTTCAAGATAATTCAGCAAACGGCCGATGTTTTCGTCTACGGATAACACAGTGGCCAGATAATCGCGCATATATTGCTGGTATTTCCAGCTGATCAATGATTTTCCTTTCAAGTTGCCTTTGCGGTATTCGGTAATGCGTTGAGCATACACTGAATCCCATTTGTCCTGTACGTCGGCAGGCATACGTTTGTACACGCTGTAAAGCCTGTTGGTTGTATCTTTCAGCATCTCTTCGCGAGTCAGTAGTTTTAAGTCCCAGTCATTGGTCAGGGTGTGCTCAATAGACATATCTTGTTCGCGGGCAGCTTTTCCGCGTCCTTCGTAATCGTCGAATAAATTGGCGGGTTCCGGGAATGTGGTGTTGTTGAATATGCCCAAATGACGTGGAGCCGGCATCCAGTTGCGGTGCGGAGCTTTCTGATGGTACATCATGCAGAATGGTTTGTTTTTATCTCTGTTTTCCAGAAATTTGATAGCCTTGTCTGTTATGATGTCCGTAGCGTAGCCTTTCTCTACGATATGCTTGCCATCCTCCCAAAAATCAGGATCATAGTAGTCTCCTTGCTCATGCTGACCGCTGAGAATACTCCAGTGATCGAAACCTTGCGGTTCACTGATGAGGTGCCATTTACCAATTATGGCTGTTTGGTAGCCGGCTTGTTGGAGCAATTTTGGGAAGGTCTGTTGATCGCCATTGAATGTGCTTGCATTATCCGTAAAGCCGTTTTCATGGCTGAACTTGCCGGTAAGGATACATGCACGTGAAGGACCGGAAAGAGCGTTGACGGCATAACAGTTGTCCATGCGGATGCCTTCGTTGGCTATACGGTCCATGTTGGGAGTTTGCAAGAGGCTGCCACCGTAGCAGGCCATGGCTTGCGTGGTGTGATCGTCCGTCATCATAAAGATGATATTAGGACGCTTGGGCTCTTCTTTTTTCTGACTGGCACAAGAAGCCAGACTCAATGTCGCTAACGGGAGAAGGAGGTTAGAGAGATTGTTTTTCATAACTAGATTGATACGCTTTTTGTGAAGAATGAGGAAAGTGTGCTAAAATGAAGTATGTATAACTGCTTTAGCACACTCTCGTCATAATCTTCGTATATTATAATTTGTAATTTAAAGACTGTTTCTTGCCATTGACTTTCACTTCGACTTCCAATCCGTTTTCGTTGAAAGTTTTATTTTTGAATTTGGCAGATAATTCGGGGGCATCTGCACTGTTTTTTATCGGACAGATGACGGTAATGTAACGTACGGCATCTTCACCATCTTTTTTTACATTGAATGAAACGTTCATGCGTTTGTACCGTTTACGGTAGGCAGTTGAACACCAGCCCGGCTCTTTCTTCATTGTCATGCCTTCCGGACCGAAGCATTGCAATTTCATGTTGCTTCCTTCTTCAAACTGAGTGACGAACGTCATGTCTTCGCGGCTATTGGCAATTTCGCCTTTCGGCATCTGATAATGCAGATTGACAGTGCCCTTCTGGCTTCCCACCATTTCGTCTACGATTACGAAGTAGCTATTGTCTACAAAGAATACGGACCGACGGTGTTTCAGATTTTTGTAGCTGGGATTCTCAGTAACCAGTATTTGTACATTACCTTCCGGTTTCCATAATTTGGTTACAGACTCAGTCTGATCCAAATTTTTGTCATTCAGAGTTACAGTGTTATGTACGCAGGTTTGGCGATGCCAGTTACGTTGTTCCATAACTTCTCCTTCGCCGGCATATACATAGGAGCCGGAGTCCGGGAATAAGTTCTTGCCGTTGAACCAAAGTTCGAAAGTTCCGTTGTCCGGTTGACAATGCCAGAAAGCTTTCGGACCGGCTTTTACGACCATTTGTGTCGCATCCATGCCCCAAGAGTTACGGAATACGAAGAAACCGGATTTCAAGAAACCTTTAGAAAGGTAATCGGGCAATGCACCTTCTTTGCCGTCAGTAGCCAGATACTTGATGAACTGGTTTTTCGGAAACATTTTGCTCCAATTACGGTAGTCTTTCAGCATCGCGGATTTAGAAGTCAGCTTTGCGTCGCTGAAGCATGGATTTGTGTAATCGGGGAAAGACACATTTGCATAGAATACAATCATCTTCTCGATTGTATCAAGGTAGGATTGAGGGAATTCATCACGGAATCCGTTCAAATCTGCTATATTCAATGCCTTGCAGAAGATGTTGATAGCGGCGAGGTGATAGTGAGGGTCAAGCTCAAACTGGCCGCCGTCATTGTATACTTGTACATTAATCTCACGATTCATGATGTCTATGCCACTCTTTCTCCAAGCTGCCGCTTCTTTGAACTCCGGAAAGAACGCACCGGCATAAATCATGCGTTGCGCTTCAAACAACAGGTGATTGCCTTGTGCAGAGTAATTACCCAATATGTGTATGGCATGCTTGTGATAATTCACTAAAAATTCCGTAAGAAACTCCGGAGTGAAAGAAGGCGACGGAAGGAATAACTGGAATTGTGAAGTTTGGTCTTGCAGACGGTTACTTACCTCCAAGGGGCGCCATGCAAAGCGTGCATTCTCTACATCGTCCTGCAATTGATTGTTACCGGTCATTTCATATTCTTTCTTGTCAACTTTTACCAGTGGGTTTTTCTTAATCCAGTCAATGTATTGTTTTGTCCATTCAACTGCATATTTTTCGTCGCCGCTTAGACGGTAAGCCTTGCCCATAGGAGTGAACCATTTGTGGCGGTGCAACTGCCAACGCAATTCATTGTCTTTTACTGGCCAATACTTCCAGTCAATGTCTTCACCGTAGTTGAATGACGGCTGATATCCTTTATGGGAGAAGAAAGTGTGTGATAAAGCATCATCCGCCCACTGTTGCTCTTCTTTGCTGATTGTAATCTTCTTCAAATTGATATCGGGAGTTTTCACATTGGTGCGTGCACGATAGTAGTCGAGCAATGCTTTGGCCGCATCTGCATCCTTTCCTTCTTGGTGCAAAGCCTTTACCTTTTCCAAACCGGGATAATCCAGGTTAAGAAGTGAGAAAACTTCATTTTTTAATTCTTGGGCATTTACTTTTCCTATGAAACACGCAAGTGTCAGCAGGAGTATATATTTAAAATTTTTATTCATAATACTTAATGTATGTCTTATTCGGATTATTAGAGATTGTTATAACTGATGCCTTTCAGGTTCATAAAACGCTTTAAAGCCTCCAGATAATAATAATCTGCATAGTTCAGGGGAGTGTCTATTTCCGAACCGTTGGGCAGGGAACCGGTGGAGTGCATCAGGATGAATCCCTGGTTCTCACCTATTTTGGCCAGATAAGCATCGCTTGATAAACTCTTTAGAATTTGTTCTGCATAATCCAAGTATTTATTTCCGTCGGGTACCATTGTACTCAGCTCTATCAATGCAGAAGCGGTTACGGAAGCGGCAGATGCATCACGCGGAGTTTCGTCAGTGACGGGAGCGTCATAGTCCCAGTAGGGAATTGCATCGTCTGTTTTAACACGTTCCATAATCATATCAGCCACTTTTACAGCGAAATTCAGGAAAGTGGTATCTTTTGTTTCACGATAACAGGCAGTGTAGCCGTATACAGCCCATGCTTGACCGCGTGCCCATGAAGAATCATCATTCTTTCCCTGGAATGTTTGTTTTTTTTCTACCGTACCGTCGTTGTTGTAGCTTACTACATGCCAGCAAGTATAATCCGGACGGAAATGGTTGTGCATAGTAGTCATTGCATGTTTAACGGCAATATCTTTATAAATATTGTTTCCTGTTTCTTTGGCAACATTAAACAAGAGATCCAGGTTCATCATATTATCGATGATAACAGGGAAATTCCAAGTTCCGAAGTCCCAGGAGCGGATAGCTGCAATGGAATCGTTGAAGCGCCCGCATAAGTTGTCAGCTGTTTCTTTCATTACGGCTGCAATAGTGTCGTTGGGAGACAGGCGCTCTGCATTTCCGTAGCTGCAGTTGACCATGAATCCTAAGTCGTGAGTACCAGTATAATAACGTACAGGATTCAGTAAGTTAGTATATTGAATAGCCCATGTTTTAAGGGTGTCATTGCCTGTCAGTTCGTAAGCATACCATAAAGAACCCGGATAGAAACCGCTGGTCCAATCGTAAACGCTGCACAAACGGCGTTTTCCCATTTGGTCGGCTGTAGGGTAGGCGCGAAGAGAGTCTTTAAAGGTCAGTGAGTCTCTTTCTAACTGTCTGCACAGAAAATTCATATCATAACCTGTACGAATGGAACGCGGCAACATATTAGTGGATGAAATTTCTTCTGCAGTTAATTCTAATTGGGCAGAAGCTACATCCAGTCCTTTCTTAATCCAACTGTAGTCTTCTTTAGGTTGTGTCTGGCACGATGCTAAAGTCAGTGTCCCCAAAGCTAAGAGAACAAGTTTCTTTTTCATGTTATTTGTTGTTTAAATGTGATTGATATTAGTTGGTTCCGTAACGGAAACAAAATTAAGAGTTCCTTTGTAAACCCCGTAGTAAGAATGTTGAAAAGGAAGTCAATCTATATCTTCGGAATGTCACTTTTGTTGAAAAGTGTTTAGATAATCTCCAATATGCTTCTGTAAGAGGCATATTGGAGATTTATTAGGGAATAATCAGTAGGCTGATTACCATTTAGGGTTTTGCTTGAATTGGGGGCATAAGTCCATCTCGCGCTGCGGAATAGGCATCAATTCATGCTTGCCTTCTTCGGTATATTGGGCAACGACATAGTTGGCTGATGAATACCAGTTCGACAGTTTGTTGGAGGTTTCTTGAATTGTTTTGTAGTAGATTCCCCAGCGTACCAAGTCTAAACGGCGGTGTCCTTCAAAAGCTAATTCGTATGCGCGCTCTTTTCGGACAGCTTCGCGGAAAGCGGCTTCATCCAGCCCTGCAGGCAGATCACAGATAGAAGTATCGTCCGGATTACCGAAACCGCGACGGCGAACTTTGTTGATTGCATCATAAGCCTCGGTAGTCGGGCCATGCTTCCATTCATTCAATGCTTCTGCATAAAGCAGTAATACATCTGCATAACGCAACACATACCAGTTCACATTGGACTTGTCATTGTTGATAAAGCTGACAGTCTTAACATATTTATCTATATCCCATTTTGCCGGGGTATAATTTTGTTTTTCTTTTTGTGACTTTTCCGGATCTTGGTCTTTATCCAATGCGGTAGCTTCGTCATCGGTTACTTTGGCTGCCCAATAGAAACGGCCTATGGTTTCCTTATCTCCATATCTGTAGTTGGCAACGGACAAATCACGACGTAAATCACCGGCATTTTTACTTTCTCTCCAATCCAATACGAAAGTGTGGACTACTTTTACATTTCCGGCACAGCTACCGCTTTTACCCATCTTTACGGTGGTTTTTACACCGTTCCATTTACCGATACGGCCCACAGGATCACTGTTGTTTGAGTAGGTAGGCGAGTAGAAAGAGATCTCAATTAAACTTTCGGTCGGGTCCCAAACACTGTTGCATGTATTTTCCCATAACTTCTCATAGTCCGGCAATAAATCATGTTTTCCTGATTCTACGAGGACTTGTGCTGTTTTGGCGGCATACTCCCATTTGCTTGCATCTTTCGAGGCCCAAGTGGCATACACTTTGGTCAGCAAACCCAATGCAGCACCTTTGGAAAAGCGAAAACTATTATCTTCCCGTTCGGTATCATCCGTTGCGTAAGGCAATACTTCGCTGGCATAAATCAAATCATCTTCAATAAATTTATATACATCTGCCGGATCTGCCTGCACAAATGTACTTGGGCTCTGATTGGACATCTGGGTACTGGTCATCAGCGGTATGTTTTCATAACGGCGCACCAATTCAAAGTAGTACATGGCCCTTAATGCCCTGGCTTCTCCCATATAGATAGTCGCTAATGCTTTATCTTTTTCCGAATAGGTATTTATCTTGGCAGAGATACCTTCCAAAAAGTCATTGGCCCTGTATATACCTGTGTAGAGTGCTTCCCAAGTCTGTTGTACTTCGGCTTGTGTAGTAGGATATGCATTGGTGGGCAGAATGCGGAAATTCTCCGTTGTACTTGCGAAATATCAGTTCCCATTGAGAAATAAATGGACATATTATATCCATACATGGCATCTCTTACGTTGGTGAGATAGATACCGAGTAAAACGTTTTGTGCTTCACTCGCATCGTTCAAGTAGTTTTTCTTTTCTACTTCAGTGCTGATTTCTTCTTCCAATGAACAAGAGGCAGGAAGCAGACACATCACTGAAAGCGCTATATAATATATTAATTTTTTCATGTTATCTGTTTTTATGAATTAGAATTGAAGATCTATACCGAATGTAAACACTCTACTCTTAGGATAGGCACCCCAATCAAGTCCCGGTCTCATCGGATCGTTCAAACTGTTTACTTCAGGGTCATATCCGCTATAATTGTTCCAGCAGAACAGATTCTGACCGGTAGCATAAACACGCAGTTTGGATACATAGAACTTGCTTGTCCATTTCTGAGGCAATGTATAACCTAAGGTGATATTCTTGAGACGCAGGAATGAACCGTCTTCCACGAAGCGGGAATATACATCGTTGGTAATATAACCGTCGTATGAAGGCACGAGGTTGGAGGCATTGGTAGGACTCCAACGGTCTGCTACTTCTGCAAGCATATTTCTACGTGAACTTCTGGATTGGGTGGCATAGAGACGCGTAGCGTTATAGATGTCGTTACCGTAATTGAATTGGAACATGAAGCTGAAGTCAATACCTTTGTATTCCAACGTATTGGTGATACCACCAAACCATTTGGGCATAGCATTGCCGATTACTGTACGGTCGGCAGTTGTAATTTTGCCGTCACCATCTTGGTCTTTGTATTTCACCACACCGGGTTTCACGCCGCCAGAGTAGCGCGTATTATCGGTAATTCCTTCTTTTAGTACCAATTGTCCGTTTGTATTGGTGTAGAAATCATCGGCTTGATAGATGCCGTCGAACTCATAACCATAAATCAGACCTAAAGATTCGCCTACTTTAGCAATATAGTCATCACCGGTAAAGTTTGAGTCGAAACCTGAGCGGGCAAGTCTATACTGCTCACCGGAAGAGAGTGCTTCCAGAGTATTCTTGATGAATGAGATATTGAAATTTGTCTGCCAATTGAAGTCCTTGGTTTGGATGTTGGTGGAGCTTAAGCTGAGTTCAATACCCTTGTTCTGGATTTTTCCGATATTTTGCCATTGTGAACTGAATCCGGTGGCATGCGCCAATGACTGTGCCAATAATAAGTCTTTGGTGTTTTTGATAAAGAAGTCTGCTGTCAGATTCAGACGGTTATCAAAGAAGCCTAAGTCAAGACCTAAGTTTACTGTGCTTGAGCCTTCCCATTTCAAATCAGAGTTCTTGAGTTGTTTGGGAGTCAATACAGTTACCGTATTGTTTCCTATGCCATATTTGTTGTCTGTGTACAAATCCATAGACAGATAGTTGGTGATGCGGTCGTTACCTACAACACCCCAACCGAAGCGCACTTTGAAGTTGGACATCCAGTCGAGATCTTTCATGAATTCTTCTTCGGACACACGCCAAGCTGCGGAGAAAGAGGGGAAAAAGCCCCATTTGTTTTTTTGTGAGAACACAGTGGAACCGTCGGCACGTACAGTGGCAGTCAGTAAGTATCGGTTGTTGTAGCTATAGTTGGCGCGGGCAAAGAATGAAAGTAGCATTTTTTCGCTGTAACCGCTTTCCACTTTGCTTGGAACAGCTCCTAATCCAAGATTATTATTACCCAGATTGTCAAACGGGAAATCCATGGCTTCACCCAATAAGTGTTCGCTGTTTCTATAAGATACCTCATGACCCAACATGATGTCGTAATTGTGCTTCTGGATTTTTTGCTTCCAGGTCAAAGTATTATTGTTGCTCCAGCGTACATCACGTCCCATTTGGGTACGGCCGTACGGTTTCTGACCGTTACGGTAGGCTTCTTTTGAACCGTCTTTATAGAATATGTCTATGCGGTTATTGGTAGTGTTGTAAGTTCCTGCTGTTTTGAAGGTCAGACCTTTGATGATTTCCCAAGTGAGGGCACCATTGGCCGACCACATCTCAGCGCGTTTATTGTTGGTGACAGATTCTGTCTGCTTCACAGGGTTTACCTGTGCCAAGCTTTCACCGGTTTCCAGCATTTCAGGGTCGATGGCTGATTCCAGCAATGCTTCATCGGTAAGTTTTAAACCGCCGGTAGGACGGGCACTCAATATTTGCGCTAACATATTGAAACGTCCGGAATCACCGGAAGTACCTGTACCTTTACGATTGGTCTGTGCATAGTTTACTGTTACGTTGAATGAAACCTTTTTGTTGATTTTCTGGTCGAGACGGAATTTTGCTGTTGTCTTGTCGAAACCACTGTTCTTGAAAATACCGTTTTCAATGTAACGTGAGAATGAAGCATTATACTTGGTGTTGTCACTACCTCCCATCAGTGAGAAGTTGTGATCTTGTGACCAAGTCGGATTGAATGTTTCATCTTGCCAGTCTACACCACTCAGACCGATATAATCGTCGAGTGACTGATAGCGATAAGGTGTACCGTCGGCATCATTTCCTTCTTGATAATATCCGGTGAGCAGTTCCGGCTTCACTTCTCCTTGTAGTTTTACAAATTCATAAGGAGAGAGCAGGTCTAAAGTCTTTGAAATTTTACGATAAGTAGCAGAACCGTTATAAGTAACGATAGGCTTACCGGATTTACCGGATTTAGTCGTAATCAACACTACGCCATTAGCTGCACGTGCACCGTAAATGGCCGAAGAAGAAGCATCTTTCAATACTTGGATAGATTCGATATCAGAGTTGGACAGATAATCGATGTCCGATACTTCGAAACCGTCTACGATATAGAGGGGAGAGGCGTCTCCTGTCAATGTACCCACACCGCGGATACTGATATTGAAGCCTGCACCCGGAGTTCCGTCGGTAGAGGTGATTTGTACACCGGCAATCTGGCCGCCTAATGCTCCGGCAATAGAACTGGTCTGAAAGCCTTCTACATCTTTGGCTGATACGGAAGATACGGAGCCGGTAAGGTCACTTTTCTTCATTGTGCCATAACCTACTACTACAACCTCATCCAATGTCTTACTGTCGGGAACGAGTTTAATCGTAAGCTGATTCTTGCCTTGTACTTTTACTTCTTGTGTCAAATAGCCGATATAACTGACAACCAAGGTTGCGTTCTTATTTACTGTCAGAGTAAAATTTCCGTCTAAGTCGGTAGCTGCGCCGGCTTGTCCGCCTTTTACCTGAACGGTTGCACCGATAAGGGGAATGTCAGTTTCGTCAATAACAACTCCTTTCACTGTTATACCTTGTGCAAAGGTGATAATGGAGACAAGGAGAGCTAAGAGGGTAATATACCCTCTTTTACTCAATGTATGATATGTTGGTTTATACATAATTATATTATTGTTTTGTTAGATTAAAAGTTTTCGTCGAACCAAATAGCTATAGGGTTCAGCTTAGACCCACTATTAAGATTGCTGTCTTCTCTTCCATTAGGATGACATGTCATACTTCCTATAAGTACACCATTTGCAAATACGCCATCAGCCGATTTCCATTTATTTGGATTGATGATGACTGTTTTATGTTCTGGCTTTACGTATCCTAGTAAGACATCAAGATGATCCTTGTTAATATATTTAGAAGTATCATAATAAGACATCGGTTTCTTTGATCCGGTACCTATTGGTAGATTCATTTCTTTATAACAGGCATCCCATACATCATACATTATGCTGCCTTTATTTTCTGGAAGGTAACCTGTTTCTGCCATATTTATGTCAAAGAATCTAAAGGTTCTACGATAATCTACTCTTAATAAATCTTGATTCGGACAGGTGATAAGAGGCTGCACTGATTCGCCACCCGTTTTGGGATTAACTTTGAATACGAAAGGACGATAATCTAACATTATTCCATCTTCTGTCACTTTATTAGATCTGATAAAGATAGGTACCGTAACTGAGTAAGCTAAATCTCCTTCACCGCAAGTAGCTTTAACAACAATCATGCCTATGTTCATCATTGGTTTTTTATTATCTTGATCTAAGAAACTTGCATTTGAGAAGTCAATAACTCCTGTCGTTTCATTAATAGTGGCACCAACTCCTGTGGAATTTTTGTCTGTAGCCCCATTTTTTTTAGTTATAATTTCCCATTTTGCCTTTTTTTTGTTAAGAGTTGTTGTTGGTATCAATTGCGCTGCTTGAAAATCCTCTTTCGTATCATATGCATATTGGTTCGCATAGTTTTCCTCTGGAAGCAATCCTATATTGTTACCATAGTAGAATGTGAATTTATTCGGATTTTCCTTTATTGTTAATGTGAAAGAACTTGAAACTTCTCCTTTGGGATTGGCAGCTTTTACTTTCACCGTATAATCCTCAGGAGTTAATGTGTTATTTTCAGCAATGGTAATAGTGCCGTTAACCTTGTCTATGCTTATTCTATTCTTTTCAATCTGTTCTTTGATGATGTCAGAATTATCTTCGGCAAAGTCAAATATCACTTCATCTCCTTTGAATTCATTGATTAAGGGTATGGTGTATCCTTTTCCTTCGTAGGTTTCAGGAACTTCGTATTTGAATGTTTCCGGATCAATCGGATTAATAAAGTCTACCACTGTAACGATATAGGCTTTGGGGAAGTCTGAAGTTCCATATTCATTGGTAACTGTAACGTCTACTTCATATACGTTCCCAATCTGGGTCAGAGTATTCTCTGCAATAGAGATTTTACCGGTTGCAGCATCTATTGTAAATCCGGAGATTTCGGGAGTAATGGATTTAATGGTATAGGTTCTGCCTTCTGAAGAGCCTTGTATGGTAGGCAACTGTGATTCGTGTGCTATATTCTTTTCTACTCTAACTTCATTCGGGGCATACTGTAATTTCAGTGGCTTGGAAATAACGTTGAAAGTTACTGCATCAGCATAAAGATGTTCACCGGCTTTTGTTTTTAGTTTCAGACTTATCACATACTTTTCTCCCGGAATTATATTATCTTTCTTTTCAGGATTGAACGTGATAATGCCGTCATCAGAAATCGTGAAGTACTTTAAATACTCCTTGCTTTCATCTTCTGCAATGGCATATCCGGTGATGCTTACATGCTTCTCTGTATCAGTCGTTACTTGTGCACTGGCTTCCCACCAGTTTTTATCTTCCATTTTCACAACCACTTCAGCGGGAGTAACAGTAACACCTTCGGGAACAGCTAACAACATATTTATCTGAATCGCATCTTTAAACTCAAAGTATTTGCCGTTAGAGTAGCACCCCACGCTGATAGCATAAAGTCCGGTAGCCAGATTTGCTGTGTTCTGAATGTTGATAGCACCGGTTTCGGCATCTATTACGAAACTTTCGGTGGTGCAGGCTTCGTCATTAAGTGTAACGCCTGTAATGGTGAAATCATAGGGAGCGCTTCCTTTATAAGTCGGTGCTTCCAATGTGTACGTCATAGAAGGGCCTATGTCCGTCACGCCATAATAATGAAGAATGAACCCCGTAGAGTCTGTTGTCTCCGTTTCGTCACAAGAAGTGTGGACTAAAGCTAATGCTACTATGGCAAAGAGCTTTACCAATCTTGAGATGGTTAACAATTTGGTTTTCATGTTAAAAAACTGTTGTTGGTTTTTATTAATAAAAATTCATTTTCTCGTTGCAAATGTATGATATTTGCTTAGGGAGAGTGATATGCCTTGTTCCAGCTTTTTTTGAAAACCGATATATTTTATCAAAGTTGTTGAATGAAATATTAGATTTGTTTAAAAAGGGAGTTATAACTATCCCTTTGCTTTCTTTATATACTCAGTAGGCAGACAACCTACATACTTCTTAAAGCAGGTTGCAAAATAGGATGATGAGTTGAACCCTACCATGCTGCTAACTTCGGCCACTGTATAGCGTCCGCTTTTTAGCAGTTCGGTTGCCCTCTTAAACCTGACTTTTCGGATGAAGTCGATGGCAGATTCTCCTGTTATTGCTTTCAGCTTTAAATGTAAATTGGAACGGCTCATATTCATTTTTTGTGCAAACTCATCAGTGGAGAACTCAATATTGTCTATGTTCTCTTCCACAATATTTACGGCGCGTTTCAATAGTTCCTCATCCATGGCGTTGAAAGTGATCTTTTCGGGTTCCACTTCCAGCGATTTGGCATATCGCTCCAGCATATGCCGACGGGTGCGCATCATATTCTGTATCTTGGAGGTGATGACGGCAATGGCAAAAGGCTTGGGGATATAATCGTCTGCTCCTACTTGCAACCCTTCCAGTTGATCTTTTATGTCGGTCTTGGCAGATAGGATGATAACAGGAATATGACAGGTACGTATATTCTGTTTTACATTCTTACACAATTTGATGCCGTCCATTACGGGCATCATAACGTCGGTGATAATGATATCGACTTCATTGTCTTTCAGCTTTTCCAATGCTTCTTCACCGTTACCGGCTTCCAGTGTGTTGAATAAGTCAGCCAGCCCGCTACACAGATAGTGGCGGATTTCCTGATTATCTTCTACTATGAGAATCGTGCCTCGTTTTTTGTCTCCGGTTTCTATAGAAACATTCTCCATCTTTTCCGTATCAATGAAGTACATCTCTTTAGAATTGGTAGAGTAGGCCTGTTCTTCTTCATTCGGGATATTGGAGTCGGCCTGTTCGGAAGATTTATAAGCAGAGGGATCTTGCGGCAGGTAGACAAAGAAAGTGCTGCCTTTGCCTTCCTCGCTTTCCAGCTCGATGTGTCCATGATGTAATTCGACAAGACGCTGCACCAGTGAAAGTCCTATTCCGCTTCCTATATGCTGGCTTTCTACCTGATAAAAGCGCTCGAATATTTTTCCCTGTTTGTTCATCGGGATTCCTATGCCGGTGTCGCTGACTTGTAACACCAGCCAATTGTTTTCTTCCTTCAGAGTTACGGTAATGCTTTTCCCGTTATCGGTATACTTAAATGCATTAGACAAGAGATTATTGATAATCAGTTCCAGGTAATGGGGATCGAAGATTTCCTCTTTGTCTTCCAGCTCCGAATGGAATGTATAACTAATTTCCTTGTGGCGTGCCAGCTTGTCGTAATATAAGAAGTTTTCACGAATGAGGCGGTCGGCATTGGCTTTCTTCACCTTCAATTCAAAAACGCCGAGTTCCGCACGTCGGTAGTCCATTAATTGGTTGACAAGATGCAGCAGGCGATTTGCATTCCGCTGGATGTATTCCAGTTGGTTACGGGCCCAGCGGTCGGTGATTTTACTGATAACCTCTTGCAGCGGTGCCAGGATCAAAGTGAGCGGGGTGCGTAGTTCGTGTGAAATGTTGATGAAGAAACGCATCTTCATTTGATTGATTTCTTCACGATGCTCCTTGTCGCGGCGTTCCATCTCAAGTTTGGCTTCCATGCTTTTACGCAACCAGAAAAAGCGGAATACAAAAGTGATGAAACCAATGAAAGTAGCAAAGAAGAGGAGGACGGCCCACCATGTTTTATACCAGACAGGCAGTACCACAATCTCCAATATGGTTGGTGTGCTGTTCCACTTGCCGTCATTGTTGGCAGCTTTCACCATAAAGCGATAAGTGCCTTGAGGCAGGTTGGAATAGGAGACGGTACGCTTATTGGTGAGATAGTACCATTCTTTGTCATAACCATCCAATTTATAAGCAAAAGTGTTGTGTTTGCCGGAAATGTAGTTCGATACGACAAATTCCAGAGAGAAAGCCGTTTGCCAGGATTTCAGCGTGATGCTTTCCGTATTGCTGATGTTTTTGGTAAGAATACCGGTTTCGTCATCCGGACGTACGACTTTATTGAAAAGCTCTAGTTTGGTGATTACAACCGGAGGAGTATAGGGATTGTCTTGTAGTAGCTCCGGACGGAAAGTGGTGAGACCGTTTATGCCGCCGAAGAACATTTGACCGTTGGAAGTACGATAGCAGGAAGAGGTGTTGAACTGATTGCTTTGCAGTCCGTCTGCTTCGGTGAAATTGCGGAATTTGTCAGTAGACGGATTGAAGCATGAAATCCCCTGGTTGGTACTCATCCATAAGCGTCCGTAAGAATCTTCGAGTATACCGTAAACTACATTATTAGGTAGGCCATTGGCTGTGGTATATCGTTTTATCTGCTTGTTTTTTTCGTTGAAGCAATAGGCTCCTTCGCGCGTACCTACCCAAATCAGGCCATTGGCGGCTTCATAAATGTAGTTGATGAATGATTTCGTTATGGCGGACGCCGGTAGAAGTGGTATTCTTTCTATTTCTGTTCCATGTTGCCTGAATACGGATATGCCTTCCTCGCTACCTACCCAAAGACGCTTTTGGGAATCCCGGAACAGAGTGGTGATTTTCTGGAAAGTAACCGGTGTGCCATTGCTTTCCCGGCTTATCGTAGTGAAGCTCCGTTGCTCCGGGTTGAAGTGAACTAAGGCGCTTAATGTGCCCAACAGGAAAGTATTGTCTTTGTCGGGAAGGATGGAATATACATTTTCATTGACCAGCCGGCTGTTGCGCTGGTTGAAGTTCTCTATGCGTCCGCTGTTGCGATGCAAAATGCTTAAGCCTCCGGCATGTGCGCCTATGTATACCAATCCTCTTGTGTCATCCACATATACGGATTTGATGTTGTTGGACCCGAACCCCTCTTCACGCTGGTTCTCCTGTAATGCATAATGGATGAAGTGCCGGTTTTCCGGGTTGTACAGGTTCAGTCCGCCGTCATTGGTGCCTATCCACAGATTTTTCTGACGGTCTTCAACAATACAGCTCACCACATTATCACTGAGTGAGTTCTTAAAGGGAATACGTTCTATGTTCTTGAATCGGTTACGGATAGGATGATAGTAATTCAGTCCGCCGAAATAGGTTCCTAACCACATGCCTCCTTGCGAGTCCATGAAGATACTGCGCACCGAACGCTGCGACAGGCTTCCTTTTTCTACGGGATCGCTGCTGTAAGACATGAAAGAGTCATTGCCTTCATGGTAGATGTTAAGGTCACTGAAAGTGCCTATCCATAAGCGGTTCTGCGCATCCAGCGCCAATGAACGGATGTAGTTGGAACTGATGCTTTTCGGATTGGACGGTGAGTGTTTGTAGACCTTGACCTCTTGGGTTTTAGGGTTGATAAGGAAAAGCCCGGAACCTTCTGTTGCTACCCATATGCGGGTAGGCGACTGTTGAAGTATGCTTTGAATCTGCCTGCTGTTTGGTATATAAGTGAGCTTTTCGAGCCTTTTCTGTGGAATGGAATAGCAGTACAGTCCATCTCCGCGTGTACCTATATAGATTTGCTCTCCATGCCTGTAAAGGGAGGATGCGATTATCCGGCGCATTGTTGTGCTGCAAGCATCATCCACAAATTGGGAGGCAGAGATGTCAAACATGGTCAGCCCCTCTGATGTGCTGACAAGCAACAGGTCGGCAGATACTTCTACAATGCCGTTGACTTGCAGGCGCTTGCCGTTCTTTTCATAGGAAAAGTTTTGGAATTTATCCTTGTTCTCATCGTAGTAAGACAGTCCGTCGCGAGTACCGATCCACACGCGTCCCTTGCTGTCGGTCATGACAATGCGGGCTATGTCGTTGGCAATGCTGTTCGGGTCGTTCTCATCGTGCTGGTAGACTGTGAACGCGTATCCATCGTATTTATTGACACCGTCATAAGTGGCAAACCACATATTCCCGAGCTTGTCCTGTGCTATGGAGAATACGGTGCTTTGCGACAAACCGTCATTAATGGAAATATAAGAGAAGTTTATCTGTCTCCAAGCCTCTGAATAGGCATAGGAAACTCCTGTTGTACATAAAAGTAACAGGAGTGCCGTTATCTTTTTAAGATTACTCATTATAAAACCGTAAAAATTATGATGCACCAAAGATAGTGATATCTTTCAAAATTTCTGTTAGGATAGTGACGAATTGCACAAATATAGGGTTTTCTGAAACAAATAGGATAGGGGCTGAACAATAGCTTTCGTATTTTTGTGACATAAATTTAAGCTTAATATCAAAATAGGATGAAGAAAAACATTTTTATTATCTGCATGGCAATGGCAGCGGGTTGCATCACAACACTGACTGCACAAGTCAAGAACGCTGAAACACTGGTTCCTTTGACTAAACGGGTAAACGTTCAAGCTGATACAGCACGTCTCGATCAGATTATAGATGGCTGTTGGGTGGCTGTGGGCACAAATAAGAAACATGCAATTCAACGGGATTTCACACGTTTGTTTGCCGGCAAACCTTCTTACCGCTTCGAATTGCGCAAAGAGGATAACACGCTGGAAGGATACGGAAAGGGAGAAACCAAAGGGCGTGCCGAGTTTTCTTATTGTTACGCCACCTCGGCCGATTTTAAGGGGTTGCCGGCAGATGCTTATCGTAAAGCGCAAATCACTAAAACCGTATATCATCATGGCAAAGGTATTTGTCCGCAAGGAGTTTCACGCGATTATGAGTTTTCTGTGTATATTCCATCTGCTTTGGATAGTAATGTCTCCACGATTTTTGCCCAGTGGCATGGTATGCCCGACCGCACGCTTGTGCAGACTCCCGAAGGTGAAGTAAAGAAACTGACTGTCGATGAGTTCTTGGAATTGGATAAGACCACTATATTCAAAAAGAATACAGGGCATGAGAAAGTTGCAAAACTGGACAAGCAGGGAAATCCGGTGAAGGATAAAAAGGGAAATCCCGTATATAAGGCCGGAAAGAAGAACGGCTGGTTGGTAGAGCAGGGTGGTTATCCGCCGTTGGCTTTCGGTTTCTCCGGCGGTTGGTTCTATATCAAGGCAAATTCGGATCGCCGTTGGCTGACAGACAAAACAGACCGTTGCAACGCAAGTCCTGAGAAAACGCCGGTAATGAAACCCGTAACTTCCAGGTACAAGTCGTCTACAATTGCCTATAAGATGCCTTTTGCCGATTTCCCTAAAGATTGTTGGGTTACTTTTCGTGTTCATATCGACTGGACTACATACGGCAAAGAAGCTGAAAACATAGTGAAGCCCGGTAAGCTGGATGTGCAAATGGAATACACCGACAAGAAGAAAACCGTTAAGGAGCACATCGTGAATAATGAAGTAATCCAGATAGGGCGTAATGATGATGACGGTTACTATTTTAAGTTCGGCATATATCGTGTTGGCAACAGCACAGTGCCGGTATGCTACAACCTGGCAGGGTACAAGGAAGAGTGATTCTTTCTGCTTTGTATGATTTGCCGGCGGTAGACGAAGCAGGTGGTGAGGAAGTAAATTCCGGTTTGCATCCACAGGGCGCGGTATTCAAAAGCTACTTCGTTGAGTGTGGCTCCCATACTATTAATCCGTACATAGCCGTTGATCCCGAATGTGGAAGGGAAGAGATAGGAAAAATATCTCCAGAATGAAGGCATTGCACTTCCCGGCCAGGAGATGCCGGACAGAAACAATAATGGTACGGAAGTGAACACAAACAACAACATGCAAGTTTCCCGGTTGCGTATGGCAATGGATGCCGTCATTGCAAAAAAGATGCAAGCTGTCAGATAGGGTAGGGTAAACAGTGTCAGCACGCCGGGAATTGCGATTTGGTTGAGGCTGAAAAGACGGGGCACTACGCATAGTATATATACGGCTACCAACGAATAAACCATAAAATAGCTCAGTCCTTTTCCCATTACAATGCGTAGTGTGCCGTTATAATGGCGGTTGATAGGGACTAAATCTTTGAACTGGTTGTGTTCGCGGGCTGTTCCGGCAGACAAGCCGATGCCCAAGAGCAACGTCTGTTGTATGATCAGTATGAGTACGGCGGGAATCAGGAAAGCGGCAAATCCGTTTGTCGGGTTGAAAATGGCTACGTCTTCATATTCAATGGGGTAGGCTGTTATTTCGTCCTGGCGGGCGGTGGTATTGCCGGCACGCTCCATTTTGATAGCCGCGTTCATGGCGAGTGATACGTTTGTGTTGGCTGTCAGCAATGCTTTATAGTAAAGCAGTCCGCTCATATCGCAGAAGATGCTGACTTGTGTTTGTTTGCCTTGCACTATATCATCACTGAAATGAGCCGGTATGTAGATGATGCCGTATGCTTTGCGGTCTTTCAGCATGAGTTTGGCTTCTTCCATGTCGGCGCAATATGCCACGATGCTTGTTTCGGGACTGGCATCCACTTTCCGCAGATACTCCCGGCTTAAGGAGCTGCGCGAGTTGTCCACAACTACGGTGGGCACTTTGCGAATTGTTTCGTTGGTGTAGATGAAAGAGTATATCAGTGGATAAACCAACGGAACAAGCACAAAGAAGATCAGCACGCCCTGATCGCGAAAGGTCGTGCGGAATTCCTGTTTCCATATATAGAACAGATCGTATATGCCTTGTACAACTTTCTGTTTGAATGTCAACTGTTTCATCAGGGTACGTATTTATAGTATATCAATGCTTCTTTCAGCCTGTGGGCAACGAGGAAAGGAAGCATCATAAAAATAAGCAGCGCCACATAATTCGTCCATGAGTAAATCATCGGATAGCCATTCAAGGCTTGGTCTACATAGATGAGGAAGTAATGGCGCAAGGGAAATAAGTTTGCTAAACCTTGCAGTACGGGGTGCATAGCCATTGCGGGGAATGACAGTCCGCACATGGAAAACGACAAGACACCCCATAAAGAGGCGAAACTAAGTCCCAGACGCAGTGTGGGGAGCGTGCCTATCATAAGTATGCCCATACCTTGCGATGCCAGCACCAGGCAGAGGGTGGCGAGCAGCATCGGCAGAATTCCGCTGTTGCAGGGAAAGTGCAGGAAACCGTACAGATAAACATTGTACAGTATTCCCATAAGGAAGAATATGGCAGTGTGTGGCAGCAGCTTTCCTGCAAGGGAAATCCAGATGGAGTTGTTTCCCATGTGCAGCCATTCGTGGGCAGTGCGGTCTTTGATTTCCACGCCTATGGAATAGACGGTTACCATAAAGATAAGCAGCATCAGCACGCCTGGGGCAAAAGTATTGCACAGGTATACGGAGTAGTTCAGCCAGGGATTGTTCAGCGGGTGAGTGTCGATGACAATCGGTTGCAGAAATGCCATGGCCTGCTTTTCCGTAGCTCCCTTGGCATATAATGCAGCACGTGCGGCAGCACCCGATGCCAGTTCGCTCATCATCTTCATATCCTTGAAAAGTAATGAGCCGGCTATGAGCAGTGTGTTGTTGGTGTAAAAAGACACTTTGGGCTGCCGCTGGGCTTGTGCTTTGGCTGATGTTCCTTCGGGGATGTAGTAGAAACCGTAAATTTCTCCTTTTTGCATGGCGATACGCGCATCGGCAATGTTAGGATAATGGGCCACGACTGCCGTTTGTTCAAAAGCGTCCAGGTTGCGTACCAATTGGCGTGAGGTAGCGGTCATGTCCTGGTCTACTACACCGACCGGCATGTCGGTAGGCAGGCCGGAATCCATTAATGTCGTGAAGAATATATAGCAGAATAAAGGCGCTATTACCATGCAAAACAGGTATAGCGGGCGTGAAACGAGACGGCGAAATTCACGTTTCATTACGTTCCACAGGACTATATATTTATTGTTTCTTCCCATTGCCGCTTTATCGTCTTATCATTTTACCACCCTGTTGCCTTATCTCACTTCTTCAATATCACACTCATTCCCGGACGCAAACCCTCTGCTCTCTCTTGCGGGGATGCTTTTACTTCAAATGTCTTTAAGTCGAATTGCCCGGTAGTCTTGGTTGCTTTCCAGGCGGCGTATGTGCCGAGGTCTTTCATATAGTACACTTTCAGGCGGATATTCCTGTCGAGAGCGGGAATAAAGGCTTCAAACTCTGTTCCCATGCCCAATCCTTGCAGTAAGTCCTCTCGTACATTGAAAGTAATCCACATGTCATCCATAATGGCGATATTCATGATTGGAGCGCCTGTGCCCACCAGTTCGCCCGCTTTGGGGAATATTTCGGAAACTTCTCCGGCGGTCTGGGCTATCAGGTAGGTTTCTTTGATGTACGATTCCACCTCGGCAACGGCTCCTTTGGCCCGTTCCACCAAGGCTGCTGCGGCGGCTTTGTCTTCACGTTCGGCTCCGTTCTTTGCCATAGTATATTGGGCTTTGGCTGCTTTTTCGGTGGCCTGTGCCGCATCACGCTGGGCGGTGACTTCATCCAGCTTTTGGGCGGACATCACTCCTTGGTCGTGCAGGTTTTTTACGCGCTTGTACGATTTTTCGGCTATGGCAAGTCCTGCCTGAGCTTTCTGCCACATCTCATAGGCTGCCTGTATTTGTTCTTGACGGGCGCCTTTCAGTGCTTTCTCGTTTTGGGCTTGTGCGGCAGCCTCGGCGGCACGTGCCTGTTCCAGTTTCGCTTGTACATCCGGGGCTTCGATAATGGCAAGTGTATCTCCGGCTTGCACGCTCTGTCCCTCTTTTACCCGGAATTCCAGGATACGCCCCGGCACTTTGCTTGATACGCGGTACTCTGTTACTTCTGCTTGGCCTTGTATGATTTCCGGTCCCTTGCGCAGCATGAAGAAACCTACCAGGGCAACAATGGCAATCACTCCCGTCAGCGTGAGGAATGCCAGCAACATGTTACTGTTTTGTGATTTTGTATCCATTTTATAATTTAAGTAGATGTTATATCAAGATTATATGAGTTGATTATACGTATTTGTTTACGGTTGCAGGTTTATAATTTGCAGGCTTGCAAATGCTATTTCCTAAAGGTCAACATTAGCTATGCCGGTCCTCAATCTTTAATTTCCAACGTTTAAACTGCCTGTTGCCTTCTTCAGATAGATTTCCGTCAGTTTCACGTCTATTTGCGCATCTATCTTTTCCGATTGGGCTGACAGCCAGGCGGTATGCGCTTCCAGCACGTTGCTTGCGGGGATAACTCCTTCCTCAAATCCGAGAGTGGCGTAACGCAGGTTCTCATCAGCCTTTTCCAAATTCTTTTCGGCCATGATAAGTTTCTTGGCAGCTTCGTTCACTTTGAAAACCGATTGGCTGACTTGCAGTTCTATCTTTTCTTTGGCATCGTCCAGTTGGTATTGGGTGATACGGGCTTCGGCTTTGGCGGCTTTCACTTTATAAATTCCTTCTCCCCAATGCCAAATGGGCATACTGACCATGACACCTACGTTCCACATGCCTTTGAATTTGTTTTCAAAGCTGTTGAATACGGAAGGGTTTGTTGCCATGTAGTTCCCTATAAGGGCTACGGATGGCAGGTATTCCGAACGGGTGACATTCACTTTCTGCTTATAGATTTGTGTGGCAAGTTCCAGACTGCGCACTTCCGGTCGCATGGCATATACATTATTTATATTGATGCTGCTGTTGTCTGCGGGAGTGGGAGATAAGTCATCTTCCTTTTCGTCTGCCAAAGTGATGGGAGTGCTGAGGTCCAATCCGCATAGCTGGCATAGCAACATTCTGGAAAGGCTCAGACCGTCATTTACCTTTGTCAGTGTCATTTCGGCTTCGTTCACTTTTACCTTCACTGACAGCCCGTCCGCTTTTGTGGCTACTCCTTCGGCAATCATCTTGTCCACATCGCTTTCCAGTTTCTGCAGGAGCTCAAGATACCCCTCTGCCAGTTTCTTTTTGTTGGCGAGAGATACTACCTGCCAATATGCCTGATCGGTGCTTAGGATGACTTCCTGCATTCCGCTGTTGTGTTGCTGGCGGGCCAACTCTTCGGCGTATTTGGTAATCTTGTTGTAGGCGCGTATTTTGCCGCCCATATAGAGTGGTTGGGT
>ERZ1106943.1280-NODE-1280-length-26536-cov-4.399758_pt1 | contig 26536 bp, 23 predicted proteins | sample MGYA00403671_ERZ1106943 | MGnify/ENA primary metagenome ERZ1106943 (study PRJEB35170, sample SAMEA104062427) | human gut metagenome | biome: human gut; feature: human-associated habitat; material: faeces | place: Denmark | collected 2012-06-14 ...
AGACTCCAATATGGAAGCGGCAGAGCTTTTGTTAGTCAATTTAAAAGATATTAGTCAGAAAGAGTCAGTAGAAGAAGCAATTCAAAAACGAATCGAATACCAAAAGTCATGCTTTGAGGGCTATGGTGTCGATCAGATGGAGCTGATTAACAATGCAATGACAATCACTTATGGCCACTATATGTTGTTTATTGTATCAAAGGACAGCTCACTGGCAAGAGATGCATTTGCAGATGCGACAGCCAAATAAAATCACAAATAGGAGAAGAAGATAACAATGGTATTTTCAAGTATGACTTTTTTATTTGCATTTCTGCCGATAGTTTTTATACTGCACACGGCAATTCGGAACACCACGGTCAGAAATATATTGTTGATAGTGGCAAGTCTGTTATTCTATGCATGGGGTGAGCCTGCATATATTCTGCTGCTGCTCCTGTCGATACTGGTTAATTTCGTGCTCGGCAGGTTCGTATGGGGCAGAAAGCCGGTGCTGGCGGCCGGTGTGGTTATCAACCTTGCATTCCTTATTGTATTTAAGTATGCCGGATTCATAGTGCAGTCACTCAATGCCATTCCGTTCATCAATATAAGGGAACCCGGAATCAGTATGCCGATAGGAATATCCTTCTATACATTCCAGGCGATGTCGTATGTCATAGATACATACCGGGATGATGAGAAACGCCCGGGAAGCTTTTTCGATGTGATGCTGTATATTTGTCTGTTTCCGCAGCTCGTCGCAGGACCTATAGTAAAGTACAATTCAGTGAGAGAGCAGCTAAGGGACAGACAGGTGGGTGCGGAGGAAATCTCAGCCGGAATCCGCAGATTCATAATAGGTCTTTCCAAGAAAATGCTTATTGCCAATGTGATGGCTGCAGCGGTGGACAAGATGTTCGCACTCGGCATGGCACAGCTCGACACAGCTTCAGCATGGGTGGGAGCGGTGTGCTACCTTTTCCAGATATATTTTGACTTTTCAGGCTACAGTGATATGGCTGTCGGAATGGGTAAGATGTTCGGATTTACATTTCCGGAGAACTTTGACTATCCGTATACCGCGTCCTCTGTGAGGCAGTTCTGGAAAAAATGGCATATATCGCTCACATCGTGGTTCAGGGAATATCTGTATTTCCCGCTGGGCGGCAACAGAAAGGGGAAGGCAAGAACGCTCTTTAACAGATTTTTTGTATTTTTATGTACAGGAATCTGGCATGGGGCGAACTGGACATTCGTGGTGTGGGGAATATACCATGGGCTTCTCACCATGCTGGAGACGGCTCTGGTCAAGGAAAAAAAGCCGCGCAGTAACGAGAATGCGGCGGAGGTACTCATAGACAATCAGCCGGCGAAGAAAAATGTATTTTTAAGCATTGCCGGACATGTCTACACGCTTCTTGCCGTCACGATAGGCTTTGTCATATTCAGGGCTGACAATATGGCGCAGGCAGGGCATTTTATAGCCAATATGTTCGCATTTAATGCGACACACACAGGCGTGATGACGGCCGTATCGGTTATGAGCCCTCTTTTTATAATAACCACATTCATAGCGGTGGCTGCATGTACACCGGTTCTTAAGAGGCTGCCGGAAAACAAGGTGACAAGGTATGCGGGGATGGCGGCATCCGTGGTTTTATATCTTCTGTGTATTATGGAGCTTGCGGCTGGAAGCTATAATCCGTTCATATATTTCAGGTTTTGACGGCAGAAGCTTTCTTAAACCGGTAAAACAGATTTTTACAGGCACGGCGCCGGTTGTGCGCCGTAATGTGCAGTATGGAAATGGGGATAGGTGTGAAAAATAGGATAAATAAAAAGAATCTGATAAATATAATATATATTGCCATTTTTCTTGTAATCAGCCTAGTGCCGCTTTTTACGTTTTCGGGTAAGCAGGCGGCTATAGGAAATGAAACGGAGGCGGATAAGCCGGCGCTGTCGGATGGACTTAAGCTTACGGCAAACATAGATTCGTATTTTGCACAGAAATTCGGCTTCAGAAACAGTCTGGTATATGCGCAGAATGTTCTTAAGGAGACGATTTTTAAGACCTCCGGGCAGACGGACGTGATAGTTGGTGAGGATGGCTGGCTGTTCTACGGCAGGGCGCTCGACGATTTTCTTGGGACGAGCGTGCTGGATGAGGTGGCAATAGAGCGCATGGGTGCAATCCTGTCGATGATGCAGGAGTACGTTGAGAGAGAGGACGGAGAGTTCATATTCGTATCTGCGCCTGACAAGATGTCGGTGTATGGCGAATATATGCCGTACTATTATATAGAAGAAGACGGACAGGGCAATTATGAGCTTCTGTATGACAGGCTGACCGCACTTGGCGTGAACACGGTACAGCTTAAGAATGAACTGGCATTTGCAAAGCTTACGGGAGTGCTGCTATATCACAAGCTGGATTCGCACTGGAACAATTATGGTGCGGCAGTCGCCTATGAAGCTATGGCAAAGAAGCTTTCGGACGTATATGGTGAAGCTTATTCCGGTTATACACACTACAGTGGACTGCCGTATAGTATAAAAAACAATTTCTCGGGCGATTTACAGTCTATGCTGCTTCCGGGGTCACAGGTCAAGGATGAGCAGGTTGAATTCGATGTAGAGGAGAGCTTTGAGTACCTGAACCGCTTCCGCGGTGTGGATGATCTGGTGATAACTACTAAGAATAATGTGGCGGCTGTGGATAAAAGCGCAGCGCTGTTCCGCGATTCCTTCGGAAATGCATTGTACTGGTTCTTCGCCAACGAGTATACTTCGCTGACAGCGAAGAGAGAAATTCCGTATAATATATATCAGGCTGTGTCGGAAGCTGAGCTGGTGGCAGTTGAGCTGGTAGAGAGAAATCTCAAGAATCTGCTGGTATATACGCCGGTTATTCCGTCATGGAATCTTGCGGACGCATACAGCGTTCAGGGGGAAGCAGCTGTTCTGGATGGAGTGACAGTGCGGACGGAAAATGAAGGAATAACAGCAGGAGGCACAACGGCAGAGGGAACAGCAGCGGGCGCCGCAGACAGTGTAGACAGCGTGGACGGTATAGCCACCGCCGTGGTCCGGCTCAACACAACAGCGGATGGTCTTGTGGAGCTGACCGGCAGCAGTGATGTGCTTAAGCCTTACGCGTATATGTATCTGAAAATAGTGGATGAAGCAGCCGGTGCAACAGCAGTTTATCAGCTTATTCCGGGTGAGGAGGGGAATTTTACTCTTTATCTTGAGCCGGAAAATGCCGATATATCAGAAGCCGGATTGGAAAATTTTTGTTATGCATTTATTGTAAAAAATGGGAATGAGTACACAGAAATTCCGGTAAGTCTTACTTTACAAGATTAGAAAGATAATGTATATTTCCAAGGAAGGGGAATATTAAGGGCAATATTAAAAGCCGCGGATTTGCTTAGGCGGCAGAAGGAGGTTTTATGCACAATATAAAGAAAAGTATAAGAAAAAATATAGCGTTGGCTGCCGTCATGCTCATGGCGGTATTCACACTTGCGGCATGTGGTAAAAAAGATGATGGTGGAAGCTTCGGCTTTAACAATGGCAGCGTTCTTCTTACGCCCGGTGAGAAATTTTCGGCAGATGATGAGGGAATGCCGGAGACATTACAGTATATGGAGGCGGCAAGCTGCTATTTTGAAGGGCTTGATAAGGTGTTCACATACGATGGCTATGAGATTACAACGTATCCTAAGACTGATGGGGATTACATTCAGGATGTAAATGTGTCCTCTGAGACAATCAGGACTGATAAGGGAGTCGGTGTCGGAAGCACACTTGAGGATATCGAGGCAGCCTACGGCAAGGACTATACTGTTTCGGGCAAAATGTACGAATATTATCAGGATGATACGAAATATATATATTTCTTTATTTTAAATGATGTGGTACAATACTACGGATACGGAATGGATGTAAAATAATTCATTTTATACACAACCATTGGAGGAAATTATTATGAAGAGAATAAGAATGAAAAAGGCTTCATATATGTTTTTTTTCCTTGTGATGGGCATGATATTTGCAGCCGGATGCAGTAAGAAGCCCGGTGAGGGTGGGGATATAATTCTTTCCTCTGCGGATAACACGCAGTCACAGGAAAATACCGGCACAACGGAGCCTGCTAAAGAGGAGACTGTCACAGAGACAACAACGGAGGCTGTCACGGAGACAACAACGGAGCCTGTCACAGAGACAACACAACCGCCTGTGGAGGAAGTCAAGCCGTGGGATTTACTCAACAATGAGCCGCTCAATCCGGCAGCATCGGGTTATGAGGAGCTTGACAGACTTATCGAAGCGTATATGACCATGCTTAAGAATGAGGGTACAATATCGGATGATATGTCACCTTACCAGAAGGTTCACAGCATATATGTATGGTTTATAAAGAGAATAACATATAACAGGGGAATGAATGTGGATGCCGGAAAGTATTCGACATCAGACCCGGAGACAACTCCCGAGGAGGTATTGTGGGCAACGGATTTGTTTAATACATATCAGGGCTGCTGCTATAATTATTCATCAGCCTTTATGTATATTATGAGATATCTTGGCTATGATGCACACCTGCTTTCAGGACAGGTATCCTCATATAATGGAGGAACAACGCCTCACTGTTGGCTGTATGTCAATTTAGGAGGTGAAGCTTACACCTTTGACCCGGATGTGGATATGAATTACTACTGGAGAGGTGTCAAGGAGGGAAGCACGGAGGAAAAGACGGATACTCTTTTCTGCCGCAGAATGGAGGACATGAGCTATTTCTATACGATAGAAAAGTACCATGAGAATTAGAATTAAGCTCTGTAAGGACAGACTGTATTAAATCAGTAACTATTACATTTTATCATAAGAATGGAGATCAACATGGCAAACGATAACAAGAAATTAGTAGAGGCAATCACTCCTATGGAGGAGGATTTCGCGCAGTGGTACACAGACGTAGTAAAGAAAGCAGAGCTTATGGCTTATTCAAGCGTTAAGGGCTGTATGATATTCAAGCCGGCAGGCTACGCTATCTGGGAGAATATCCAGAAGGAGATGGATGCACGCTTTAAAAAGACAGGCGTGCAGAACGTATATCTTCCTGTATTTATACCTGAGAGTCTTCTTGAGAAGGAGAAGGATCACGTTGAGGGCTTTGCACCTGAGGTAGCATGGGTGACACAGGGAGGACTTAACCCACTTCAGGAGAAGCTCTGTGTAAGACCTACATCTGAGACTCTTTTCTGTGATTTCTACAAGGATGAGATTCAGTCATACAGAGATCTGCCTAAGGTATATAACCAGTGGTGCAATGTTGTAAGATGGGAGAAGGAGACAAGACCATTCCTCCGTTCAAGAGAGTTCTTATGGCAGGAGGGACATACTGCACACGCTACGGCAGAGGAGGCTGAGGCAAGAACACAGCAGATGCTCAACGTGTACGCTGATTTCTGTGAGCAGGTGCTTGCAATGCCTGTTATAAAGGGAAGAAAGACAGACAAGGAGAAGTTCGCCGGAGCGGAGGCTACATACACAATCGAGGCACTCATGCATGATGGCAAGGCTCTTCAGTCCGGTACCAGCCACAACTTCGGAGACGGCTTTGCGAAGGCATTCGGTATCCAGTATACGGACAAGGACAACACATTGAAGTATGTTCATCAGACTTCATGGGGTACAACGACAAGACTCATCGGTGCCATGATCATGGTACACGGTGACAACAGCGGTCTTGTTATGCCTCCAAGAATCGCTCCGATCCAGGTGAGAGTAATACCTGTTGCACAGCATAAGGCAGGAGTGCTTGAGAAGGCAGGAGAGTTAAGAGACAGACTTGAAGCAGCAGGCTTCAGAGTTGACTTCGATGATTCGGAGAAGACACCTGGATTTAAGTATGCGGAGCAGGAGGTCAAGGGTATTCCTGCACGTATAGAAATCGGACCTAAGGATATAGAGAACAATCAGGCAGTTGTCGTAAGACGTGATACAAGAGAGAAGTATGTTGTATCTCTTGACACGGTGACAGAGGAGCTTAAGAAGATTCTTGACACAATGCAGTCTGAGATGCTTGAGAGGGCGAGAGCACACCGTGATGCCCACACCTATGACGCTCACAGCTATGAGGAGTTCAAGGATATCATTGCCAACAAGCCGGGCTTCGTAAGAGGTATGTGGTGCGGCGAGCAGGCATGTGAGGACAAGATTAAGGAAGAAACAACTGCGACAAGCAGATGTATGCCATTCGAGCAGGAGCATATAAGCGATGTGTGTGTATGCTGCGGCAAGCCGGCGAAGAAGCTTGTGTACTGGGGGAAGGCATACTAATTATAGAATAAAGAGGTGATATCTTGGTTAGAATAGCGCTTCCGAAGGATGTGAAGCATATAATAGGTGTTCTCATGGAGAACGGCTATGAGGCGTATGCTGTGGGCGGGTGTGTCCGCGACAGCATACTGGGAAGAGTGCCGGGGGACTGGGATATCACGACCTCTGCACTGCCTATGCAGGTGAAGGAGCTGTTCCGCCGTACGGTAGATACCGGGATACAGCATGGAACGGTCACGGTAATGCTTGGCAGGAACGGCTATGAGGTGACAACCTATCGTATAGATGGCAGGTATGAGGATTCAAGACATCCGGAGAGTGTTGAATTTACACCTAAGCTGGAGGAGGATTTAAAGCGCAGGGATTTTACCATCAATGCGATGGCGTACAATGATGAGCATGGCATTGTCGATATTTTTGACGGTGTGGGTGATTTACAGAGAAAGATTATCCGCTGTGTGGGCAATGCACATGACAGATTTGATGAGGATGCATTAAGGATTCTGCGTGCGGTGCGTTTTTCGGCCCAGCTTGGGTTTGGTATTGAGGAGAATACTGCAAGGGCGGCTAAGGAGCTGGCTGTGAATCTTAAGAGGATAAGCAGTGAGAGAATCCATACGGAGTTTAATAAGATGTTGAAGTCGCCACATCCGGATTATTTCAGCGTGGCGGATGCAATCGGAATTATGGAGATAGTTCTTCCGGAATATCATGTGATGAGCGCTGAGGATAAGGCGTTTGTGGGAGCTCTTGCCAGGGAGTGCGCCTGTCAGCTTCCTGAAAGGTATGCGGCGATGCTCTTCATGTCCGGAGGATATTCGGAGGAAGATCCGGCGGACACAGCTAAGCGTGTCCTTAAGAGGCTTAAGCTTGACAACGATACCATAAACACAGCTTCAATGTTGCTGCGTTTTGGCATGCTTGAAATCACGGATGATGAGCCACGGATAAGGCATATTATCTATGAGACAGGCGATAAGAATATTCTGAGGATTCTGGATTTCAGAACTGCATACGAAAAATGTATCGGTAACGATATTGCAGATGTCAGGAGAATGTATGATATCTGTAATATGATATTTGAGCGCGGTGACTGCGTATCACTTAAAAACCTTGCCATTACCGGAAAGGAGCTTATAGCGATGGGCGTTCCTGCAGGAAGACAGATGGGTGAGATATTAAACAGTCTTCTTATGCTGGTTTTGGATAATCCGCAGCTTAATGACAGGGAGCAGCTGTCAAAGGAGGCTCTCAAAATTTTAAATTCATAAAAGAAATACCCCTTTCATAAGATTAGATAGCCCGTGGTCAGGGCACTTAGGAAAGGGGTTATTTTTGTGGCAGAAAGGGATTTTAGTATACTTGAACAGTATGACTGTAAATTGTATTCCACATCAAGGGGAAGGGGTGCTTTTATATGTGAAACAAGCCGTGGACGTGTGCTTCTTCGCGAGCACAACGGAAATCCCGGGCGGATAAGGATAAGAGCACAGCTGTTAGAATATTTGTCTGCAAATGGAATAAATGTAGATTATTACCTGAAAAACGTGGAAGGACAGTATATCTCCTCTGATTCGTCGGGGACACAGTATACGCTTACAACGTGGTTTGACGCACAGGAGTGTGATGTAAAAAACTTTCAGGATGTCTGTACTGCGGTGGGAGCGCTCGCAGCCCTTCACAATGTACTTGAAGGGTATGATGTGAAAGAGGACATAAAGGAAGCTGCAGATTTATGTGAAGACATGGATTCGCAGGATGGAGGAACAGGCGGCGGTGAGACTGCTACAGATAGCGGAATCGCAGCAGAGCAGGGAGAGAGAGGTGTACAGGAATTTCAGATTGCAAGAAACCTTGAGGAAGTGTATGATAAGCATAACAGAGAGTTGAAAATGATTGGTAACTACTTAAAGGGGAGACACAAAAAGAATGATTTTGAGTTGCTTGCCGCTTCCATGTGCCAGCCGTTTCTTGATGAAGGGTTGAGGGCGGTTGAGACAATAAGACACTCCGGTTATGATGCGGAGTATGCTGCCGCAATTGAGCGGAGCAGTCTATGCCACGGTGACTACAGCTATCACAATGTCTTTATAAAAAAGCAGAAGGGTTATATCTGCGGGTTCGAGCAGAGCTGTGTGGATATAAGACTGGTTGATCTGTATGGATTTATGAGAAAGCTCATGGAGAAATATGACTGGGATATCAAGCTGGGATATCTTATGCTCAGGGAGTATGACAGGGTTAATACTTTGTCATCACAGGATATTAAGATACTGGGGGCGATGTTTGCCTACCCCGAGAAATTCTGGAAAATACTTAATTATTACTTTAACAACAATAAGGCATGGATACCGGGACGCAGCATGGAAAAGCTCAGAACGGTTGTGAACCAGAATCGAATGAGAAGGGAATTTGTCAGGACTCTGTACGGTTCCCGGTAATGTGGAAAGGAACTTTTGATGAACAATAAGCTACAGAACTTTATTTTAGGAATACTTATAGTTGCGGGGATAGTGCTGTGCGCGTTTCTGTTTGCCGAGGAAAAGGCAGACAAAGCTGCGAAAGCTTCCACGGCTAAAAATTCGGTAAACCAGATGGAATCGAAATCTACGGCGCCAATCGTCAATGCGCCGACAATACCTACGGATATCCGCACGGAGCTGGCGGTCATAACTTATGTCAGTGCTGATACGAAGAGATTATCAGTGAGGTCATACGGGGAGGGAGTTGACCGTACCTTCTATGTGGAACAGCCGGCGCTTATATATACCGAGTTTGGAAATGCGATGACTCTGGCGCAGCTCTACGCAGGGGATGTTATAGATATAACATACGATAATGTAAATAACAAGGTTTCAGAGATACATATATCTAATGAGGTGAAGTGCCACATGGCTGTATCGGATGTGTCGGTCAACACCTCATACAGAAGATTGTCACTGTATGGGAAGAATTATGAGTATGCCAGAAACGTGGTCGTCGTTTCGGACAATGAGCTTATAACACCGGAGCAGTTATCGGTACATGATGTTTTTAATCTGTATGAAAAGGATGGAAAGGTGGTATCGGTTGTCGTCACAAGAGGGCATGGATACATAAGTCTTACCGGCGTGGATTTGTTCATGGGTGGATATGTGAACATCGGAAGTGAAAATATTAAGACCATAGAGAAGAACATGATGATAACAGTAACCGAGGGAAGCTATAAGGTGGCGGTATCCAAGGATCAGTATTATGGCTCTAAGACGGTTACGGTTAATCGAAATCAGGTCACAACTGTTGATTTCTCCGAATTTGTGGCAGATACGGTTGAGAACGGCAATGTGCTTTTTGACATAGATGTGGATGGCGCCGTACTTTACCTTAACGGAAAAGAGACTGATTACACAGAAGGTATGCTTACGCTTCCGGTCGGAACATATACCGTGCGTGTGAGCGCGGACGGCTATGACAATTACCAGGATAAGATAGAGGTTAAGGCTGATTATCAGAAGGTAAATATAAGGATGAAGAAGGAAGAGGAGAGCACAAGCTCCGGGCAGACTACAAGCAGCTCTGCGACGGTTTCACAACAGCCGGCATCCTCCTCATCAACCGGAGTAACCTCTCAGTATGAGACAGAGACAACAACCATTGTGAGTACGAAGAACAGAGTATATATAGATGGTCCGGCAGGTGCAGCTATATACTTTGATGACAGTTATCTGGGCGTGGCGCCTCTCGACTTTGCGATGGTCACAGGACAGCACATGTTCATTGTGATAAGCGGAACTACCATAAAGAGCTATACAGTCAATCTTGTGGAGGGTGCAGACGATGTGAGGTATGATTTTACGCCGAAGAGTGAGTAAAATCGAAGGTTATATTTTTGCGTCCCAACAGCATACATATAGATAAAGAATGTGATGTATGGGTAGATTGATGAGAAAAAGTCTGGTTTCACTGTTGCTGCTAATGATAATGGTTATAGGTACTGGTGCATTGGCGATGTCTGTATCCGGCTGCAGCAAGGCTGAGTCTGAGGAGAAGCTTACGCCTGCTGATTTCACAGTGGTATGTTATGATGACATTCCTAAGGATTTTCTGAGAGAAATTGAGGAGAAGAAAGAGACTGATTTCAAGCTTACCTGCATATCGGACGGATGGCTCTACATAGCGCGCGGATATGGGAAACAGAATACCGGAGGCTATTCAATTGCCGTCAAGGAGGTGTCGGTATCGGACAATGCGGTGTACTTTGATTCAGAGCTTATCGGACCGAAGCAGGGAGAGGCGGCAAATAAGCTTGCCACATATCCTTATGTGGTTGTCAAAATTGAGGATGCGGGACGTAGTGTGGTGTTCAGATAAGCTAAGCGAATGAAAATGTGATGAAAATAATGGATGACATATAATATGCGGATAGCATAAATGTTGCAGCCCCCTCATATCATATAGAAGATAATATATGATATGGGGGATTTTTTGTGGAAATAGTTAGGAAAAATATAAGCATGAATCATATCTGTGGAAGATCACAGACCCAGATTACACTGGATGACGATTTCATAGTGCCCGACAGTAAGCCTGATATATTAAAGAGAATAGCCGATTGCGGAGAGGTAATTATCGAGGGAATGAAGGCCGGTGACGGCAGAGCCTCGGTAAATGGTAAAATGCAGTTCTCACTTCTGTATCAGGCGGATAAGACAGGGGGAGCGCCGGACTGTATGGAGGGAAGCATTGATTTCGGTGAGACGGTGGGAATGGATGGTCTTAGTGCCGGGGATACCCTCAAGTGTACTGCTAAGCTGGAGGACTTAAGCATAAGTCTTATCAACGGAAGAAAAATAAGTGTGTCAGCGATAGTATCGCTTGAACTGTATGGCGAAAATACATATATGTCATCAGCGGCAGTCGATATTGAGAGTGGTGATATATGCTGTCTTAAGAAAAACATAGGCATGTTATCGCTGGTTGAGAATAAAAGGGATATCTTAAGGGTGCGTGAGCAGTGTGAGTTATCGGCCAACAAGCCGAATGCAGGAAACATTCTATGGTCGGTTCCTGAGCTGAGAAATGTAGAGACAAAGGCAGCGGCAGATGAGCTTATCGTGAGAGGAGAGATTCATCTCTTTGCAATGTATTTTCCGGAGGATGATGATGATAATATACAGTATGTTGAGGAAACACTTCCATTCACGGGGAAGCTGCCGCTTGCCGGAGCGGATGAGAGAATGGTTGCGGATGTCCTCGTTGTTCCGGCACAGAAGCAGATAGCTGTAAAGCCTGATTATGATGGAGAGCCGCGCATACTGGAGGCGGAGCTTGTGCTTGATCTTGATATCAAGCTATATGAGGAGCAGAATATTAGCCTTATGACAGATGTATACTCGGTTAACAGCAGGCTCATACCTGTTACGGATGAGGCAGGATATGACAATCTCCTTGTCAGGAATCATGTGAGGTGCCGTGCGGGGGATAAGATGAAGTTGAATAGCAGCAAAGATAAAATCCTTCAGATAATAAGCAGCACTGCCACGGTGAATGTTGACAATATCAGCATTGTGGAGGACGGACTCATGGTTGAGGGGGCTGCCAGGGTAAGCATACTTTACATATCCGACAATGACGAGGACAGATTAGGTAGCCTCACAAGAGAAGTCCCATTTTCACAGAAGATAGACGCAGTAGGAATAGATACCGATTCATTCTATAGCGTCAGGACAGATGTAGAGCAGCTTATTACTACCATGCTTGGCGGTGACGAGCTTGAGATAAAGATGAGTATTGGAATAGATACACTCATTCTGAGTCCGGGAACTACACAGGTTATAACGGATATTACAGAGGAAGCCCTTGATTATGCTGTGTTCAAAAAGCTTCCCGGAATATGCGGATATATTGTAAAATCCGGAGATACGCTGTGGGATGTAGCGAAGAAATATTATACTACCGTTGAAAAAATTATGGACACGAATAAGCTTGCCTCAGAGAATATCATGCCGGGGCTGAAGCTGTTGATAACGCGGTAGCTGCTGAGGACTTTCGTATTGGAGAAATCCGGTATGAGGGTCCTTTTCCTATTGATTGGGCTGTAGGGTATGATTATCTTTGTCATGAAATTAAAAAGAGATTAACGGTGGTTTATAATTGGCAGGCAGGGGTTGTGTGATATGCATGAATATATTATAGTTAGTTTAGAGCATAATTCTTGACATTCTACATATTCTGAAATTATTTATTCCTTTAAGCATATATTTCTTGTAATTTTTAATTCCTGATTCCCGGAATTTCTATATTTGATGGAATATATACTTTCTGAAATGAAAATTTCATATTACCGGTTTCACGGTAAATATTCAGAGTTCTATGCTTAAAATCCATTAGACACAGCAGAAAATGTGAGCTGATTTCAGAAAGCGTTTTCTGCATAAGGTTATACAACAGAAGGGAGAACAGTAGTTGGCAGAATTGTTAAACAGCGCCATTGCCGATGACCTATCCGCGGCAGGTGCAAAGGCAAAATACGATGAAAATATTAGAAATATACTCTCTAATAAAAGTATTCTGGCATGGATACTCAAGTACACAACGGATGAATTTTCTGAGTACGATATACCCAAAATAATGGAGTGTATTGAAAATCCGGAAGTAGGAAACGTGAGGATACGTCCGGGGCTTACCAATCGTGAGAAAATTGTCGGATTGCGCAATGAGGATAAGGTTCCGAATGAAGGAGAGGTTGTGTATGACATCAGATTCAGCGTATATAAGCCTTTGGAAGAGGGCAAATATCCTAAAAAGAATGGAAATAACAAGGAAAACATCAAGCTCATAATCAACGTGGAAGCGCAGAACAATTTTTATCCGGGTTATAATATTGTCACCAGGGCTCTGTTTTACTGTGCACGACTCTTGTCCGCACAGCTTGGAACGGAGTTCTCAGCGGAGGATTATGATAATATAAAAAAGGTGTATAGTATCTTTATCTGCACGGACACCAGTAAAATGTCCGAGAATACCATTACAAGCTATGAATTAAGCCCAAGAAGTCTGTATGGCGAAATGAAGAAGGCTCCCGGCTGTGATTTGCTCCGTGCGGTTATGGTTTGTGTTGGAAAAACAAAGATAAAATGCTATAATGATAAAAAAGACAGCCCGGCAGGACTTTTGAATCTTTTAAAGGTCATACTGGATGACAGCATGGCCGTTAGTGATAAAATCAGGATACTTGAAACGGAATACTCAATCGAGTCGACACATAGAATAAGAGAGGAGCTGAACAGAATGTGTAATTTATCTGATACTATTGAACAGCGTGGGATAAAGAAAGGGATAGAACGTGGAGAGGCTGTAAAATTGTACGAGCTGGTAAACCGGTACATGAAGAAGAATAATTGTACAGTCGAGGAGGCCTGCGATGTGATGGGAGTGCTGCCTGAGGAGTATCGTATGGCGGAAGAGCTGGTCAGGGAAGAATAAAAATCGTAAACGAGCTTGCACAACCGCAACAGAAAATAATTCTGTTGCGGTTCTTTTATTGTGCTACAGAGGTTTTCGCGCCTTAATCTTAGTAAATTCTATAATCTCCTTCTTATCCTGTTCGGATATCTTATCAAAGTAGAATAATAGTTCACGTTCAAGATTGGTGTTAAACATATATTTTTTCTTGTTGGCAGGGTCATTGAAATATTCTAAAAATCCGGCAAGGTCATTGCTGGTCTGGGTAGGTGTCGGTGCATCGTATGATACATTCCTGTCAATATCAATAGTCAGGTGCATCAGGTCATCAATTGAAATATTGTAAAGTCCCGCAAGCTTATACAGTGCGTTCGTATCGGGGGTCCTTTTCCCTGTCTCATAATGGCTGTAGGTCTGCCGGACTACTCCAAGTACCTCGGCAACATAATCTTGTGTATAGTTGTTAACTTTTCTAAGCTCCCGCAGCTTTTGTGCAAGCTTTTCATTACTCATAATAGATACCACCTTTAGATTAAGTATATTTTTATTGCGTAAATATGTGCAACAATGTGTAGCGAATAACATAAGACATGTTATTTACAAGACTTTTTTTTGCTTAATTTGGTTACAGTTTGTTGCGTAAAGTAGTTCTGTTTGAGAAATTATGCACAAAATAAGGAATTATATACGATAATATTCGAGCTTGCCTATTGTTAAAAAGCTACAAAATGTAGCAAAATATAAAATAAAATGTTAAGTTTATGTAGCACAAGTACGATATATAAGTTGCAGGAGATAAAAAAGAAGAGACGAATGGATTTGTAAAAGCATGTAAAAAATGCAACACATTCAACATGGAGGTAACAATGCTTAAACTATCGTTGAAACAGGGACAGTATCTGAATATCGGAGACAATATCAGAGTGGTATATCTTGGAGGGTCGGGAAGCCACGGACGCTTTATGATAGACGCGCCAAGAGATGTGAGCATTGTCAGAAGCAGTGTTGAACAGAACCCTGAGCGCAACAAGGACACCTACTATCCTGAGAGCCCGATTTCCAAGGAGGCACAGGAGCAGATAAGGCGTATCCTCCGCGAGGAGAAATTAAAAGCGGAGAAGTCCGCACAGCGGGCACATTAATCAAGGTAATAGACGAAGATACACCCGGGATTCTTCGTTTGTTATAAATAAATATCGGGGAAACGGATTTCCCTGAAAAAAATAATATCCCACACATAAATGGGACAAGGAGGAAAAAATTATGGTAGTACAGCACAATTTACAGGCAATGAATGCCAACAGAATGTTAAACATCACAACAGGAACACAGTCTAAGTCAGCAGAGAAGTTATCCTCAGGCTACAGAATCAACCGTGCAGCAGATGATGCAGCAGGTCTTTCAATTTCCGAGAAGATGAGAAAGCAGATCAGAGGTCTTGATCAGGCTTCAACTAACGCTGAGGACGGCGTATCCGCAGTACAGACAGCAGAAGGTGCACTCACAGAGGTTCACTCAATGCTTCAGAGAATGAACCAGTTAGCTGTTCAGTCAGCTAACGGAACTAACAGTGAGACAGACAGAAAGGCAATTCAGGACGAGATTGACCAGCTCACAAAGGAAATTGACCGTGTATCTGAGACAACCAAGTTCAATGAGACATATCTCTTAAAGGGAGATGGCACAGAGACAGTTAAGGAGACGGTTGACGTAAAGGCTGAGGCGGCTGTTCCGGTTAAGGCATCTTATGTAGCAGGTAAGGGTGTTGATAAGGTTCAGAAACAAAAAACTGCAACGGTTCCAACATGGTACGCTAAGGGTTCAACTAATGCTTTAACAGCAGATGAAGTGCTTGATAAGTTAGAGATTGATAAAGCTAGTGGTAAAGTTGTACTCAAAAAAGGAGTTGAGCTTTTCACAGATCCAGCAAATACAACGGATCAGTTCGGTGCTCAGTTAGAAGATAAGAAGGTTAAGGATACACTTGTTCAGACTTTATATGAAAAAGGTTCAAGCAAATTATCCACATCAGACACTGGAGCTACAACGATTGATGCAGCTGACCTTGCAACTCATTTCAATACAGATGGTTCAATGAATAAAAAGCTTTATGCTCAGAATGATGCTGGTAACTGGGTTGAAGTAGGTGCAGAGCAGATTAGTAAATTCGTAGATGTTACTCCTGGTAAGGATGAGGTTCAAGCCGGAACTAAGGAAGTTACTAAGGAAGTTACCAAGGCATTAGAGCTTAATCTTCATGTAGGAGCAGATTCTAACGATACTAACAAGATTAATCTTAAGATAGATTCTATGAGTTCAAAGAATATTGGTGTTGACGGACTCAAGGTTGATACAGAGGAAAACGCAACAAATGCTATTGATACAATTTCAGCAGCAATCCAGAAGGTATCAGATCAGCGTTCTGCTCTCGGTGCTGTTCAGAACAGACTTGAGCACACAATCGCTAACCTCGACAATGTTGTTGAGAATACAACATCCGCTGAGTCACGTATCCGTGATGTCGATATGGCTGAGGAGATGGTTGAGTACAGCAAGAACAACATTCTTGCTCAGGCTGGACAGTCTATGCTTGCACAGGCTAACCAGGCTACACAGGGAGTTCTCTCCTTACTCGGCTAATTCCTGTTTGATATTATCTGCTTCCGACGGAATGATTATTCCGCACGGAACAGCAGCATAAGCTTTAAAAGGCTCTCATACCGGTTCTTCCGGTATGGGAGCTTTTTTGCAGTGAAGTCTTATCGTGGAGGGTAAAATACCGTTTGACCCTAATATCATATTTTTGAGAGAAAAATGTAATGGCAAGTTTTTTTAAGGTGTGGTAAAATGATTAAATAGCATGAAAACAGGTGTGGAACAGGACTTCAGAAAAGTAAGCAATGCTCAGAAAAAAAGTAAGCAATGCTCCGGAAAAAGTAAGCAATGCCACAAAAAATAAAGATTGGAACAAAAATGAAGAAACAATCAACAATTAACAGAAATGACTTACTCTTGTGCACAGGGCTTCTCCTGGCAGCTCTGTGCATTTGGTGTGCCATTTTTTTTGTGCAGAGGAACGGGAGCCGGGATGGACTGATGGTGGTTGTAACTGTAGATGGAGAGGAATATTACAGCGCTCTGCTGGCGGGGGAAAATCAGCAGGCAGAAAGAAGGGAGATAGACATAGATGGTCACAACAAGGTGGTCATCACAGATGGGGAGGTATGGATGGAGGAGGCGGACTGCCCGGACAAGCTGTGTGTATCGCAGGGGAAGATAAGCAGGTCGGGACAGACGATTATATGTCTGCCGAATAAGACCATGGTGACGTTTAAAGGGGGAAAGAGCGAGTATGACGGCGTTGCACAATGATGGACAAAAAGCGGCTCCGGCGGGTTACAGAGAGCCGGAAGGTGATAAGCGGACGGAAGGTGATAAGCGGACGAAAGGTGATAAGCGGACGAAAGGTGATAATGGTAACACTGAAGCGACCAAAAATAATCGTCCACATAGCACACGCAGCATCGCCTTCTGCGGCATATTCACCGCGGTGGCAATCGTGATGGGTTACATAGAGAGCTTTATAGTGATACCGGGGCTGCTGCCGGGCATGAAGCTCGGGCTTGCCAACTGTGTCATACTTTTTGTGCTTATGGAATACGGGTTTGGGAGTGCGGCGCTTGTGAGCCTTGTCCGGATAATAGTTGTGAACAGCTTGTTTGGGAACATGACCGCCGCAGTATTTTCGCTTGTGGGAGCGGCGCTAAGTATACTTGTCATGAGCCTGTTGAAAAAGAGCGGGCGTTTTTCGATGGTGGGTATAAGCCTTGCGGGAGGCGTGGCGCATAATCTGGGACAGGTGCTTGTGGCGATGGTTATATTTGAGAATGTGGGGATGTTCTGTTATTTTCCGGCACTGATTGTGACCGGCATTGCGGCAGGAGTGTTTGTGGGTATTCTGGCAGGGCTTGTGTACGCTAAGGTTCAAAGGCATTTATAGAATATATGATGTAAAATGAAGCCCCACAATCTATCTATATTATTTATAGAGAGATTGCAGGGAATGCTATGCACGATTGTGCCTTTTCATATCTATATATTCAAGCTGATATCATGTGCTGAAAGCATATTATGTTGATATGCTTGTAAACATAATACATCAGAAATTTCCGAAAAATCGATGAACAGATCGTCATATATATTCACCTTGATAACTGAGTCGAAAGGGTACTGGACGCTCACTATATTATTTTCAAAAAAATTCACTGTGATGATTTTTCTTTTTGAATCTACAATCCAATATTCGCGGACTCCATATTTCTTATAATAATAAAGCTTTCTGATGTAGTCATCGGATGAATTGCCGGGTGAGGTGATTTCAATTATGAAGTCGGGAGCACCGTTACACCGCTTTTCGTCTAATTTATTTTTGTCACAGACAACCATGATGTCCGGTTGAACAATTGTAAGCGGGGTGTCGGACAGCTTGACATCGAAGGGGGCAGTGAATACACTGCATTGCCCCTTTTTGTTCTTGATATAATTAAAAATAATATTTGATAATTGCATTGAGAGTGCCTGATGTATATGCGATGGACCAGTCTTTTTACACACGATGCTGTCAAATACTTCCGCTCTTTTAGCTTCGGGTAAAGCCTCGTACTGTGTAAGGGTTATTAATTCAGGCTTAAGCTGTGAAGCAGGGGTCATAATGTACACTTCCTTTCGATTCGTCATACAGATTAATATATTCTATGTGGATTATCGGCAAAATTCGTTGTGTAAATCTATGCTCAGTAATGTGTTCAGATAAATATATTTTATCAGAGAATCTATAAGGCTGCAATAAAGATATTGCGTAAAAGTGCGGAAAAGCTGCAAATCAATATGTTATATCTCCGCCGGCTGCTTATACAGAAGAAGCACGGCGTAGGAATGTTTTTATGCTTTCCTGAATGAAAACAGAACATAATAACAGTTTTTTAAATCCCATAGTTGCAAAACAAATGTTTTGAGGTTATTATATAAACAAGTGTTTTGGTAAGTCTTACATTGAAAATATTGAATTTGAAAGGATTTTTATTATATGAAGGGCGAGGTTTTCCAGTTATGCAGCGTGATTACGGCTGCTAAGAATGCATTGAATACACAGACATTTATACAGTATGAACCACTCAGCTATGAGCGTGGAACGGTTTTTCAGTTCGTTCCTGAGGTAGAAGGACAGAAGGGTGAGATGATTGAAGGCGTTGACAGCTGGTATGCAAGATGCGTGTATAATGGAATGGAGGATGTCAAGATATTGGCGCCTACAGCGGTTAAGGACAGAAGAGTTCTCGGCTTCGTGAATACATCCCAGAATATCATGCTGTGCTTTTACCCTGATGATGTGATTCATATGTGGATGCCAAGATGGGTCATGGACAAGGACAGAAAGGGCTGGCACATTATATACACTGAGAAGATATGGGAGAATCACCCGGCGGGTAAGCCTGAATACAAGGACAACACGGAGATTTTTAAGGCGGCACTTGCGGAAATCAGCAAGTTTTCCAAGGAGCTTGGCTTTGAGGGCTGGTCTAATGTATTTAACCGCTCCATTGCTATGTTGGAAGGCGGCTTTGATTATGCCGCCGATGATGAGAAGATTCTCGAGGAGTTTAAGAAGAAGGGGCGAAGCATGCCGCCTAGAACCCACCTTGAGCTTCCGGGACATAACAGGGATTTATTTGAGGCAGCCTCCAATGCGGATGTATTTGGCAGCATGGGCTCATGGAATGACGGACCGGCTGCAAAGGCAGCAGCAGAAGGAAAGCTGGAGGAATATAATAAGCTTTCCGATATGCTCTTCAATCAGATTGCACTTGCGGTAATGTATGCAATCAACCAGTGGTAGGAAAAGAATATGATATCATATATTAAGGGTGAGCTTGTGGAGCTTACAGAGAATGCCATCGTGCTTGACCATGATGGCATGGGCTTTTTAATAATGATGCCGGCTTCCATCCTTGCGAAGCTTCCGGCGATAGGAAGTGAGCTTAAGGTACATACATATCTGTATGTCAAGGAGGATGCGCTTGACTTATATGGATTTTTGACAAAGGATGACCTTAAGGTGTTCAGGCTTCTTATAACAGTGAGTGGTATAGGCCCTAAGGGTGCGCTTGCCATATTGTCAACCATGTCGCCTGATGATTTGAGATTTGCTGTGCTTGCCGGGGATTCTAAGACAATATCCAAGGCACCGGGAATAGGAAGCAAGACCGCCCAGAAGCTTATCATAGAGCTGAAGGACAAGCTTAAGATAGAGGATGTTCTTGATGGCGGGGCGGACGGAGGCTATGAGCCGCAGAGTGATATGGGTGATACGGCTGCAGCGGAGGCGGTCATGGCACTCACAGCATTAGGATATTCCTCCGCAGATGCCACAAGGGCGGTAAGGCAGGTGGACGGCGGGGCTGATATGGATTCGGAAGCACTGCTTAAGGCTGCACTTAAGAAGCTGGCATTTATGTAAGACCTTCAGGTTCAGGCTGGAGGTTCATGGAAGGGAGTAACTTTTAATGGAAAAGAGGATGATTTCCACCGAATTTACGGAAGAGGATATGCCTATAGAGTCGAGTCTTCGTCCGATGGCACTGGCGGATTATATCGGCCAGGAAAAGGTGAAAAAGAATCTTAAGGTATATATAGAAGCAGCAAAGAGCAGGCAGGAGCCGCTTGACCATTGTCTTTTCTACGGACCGCCGGGACTTGGAAAGACAACCATAGCGGGAGTTATCGCTAATGAGATGGGGGTGCATCTTAAGGTGACCTCCGGACCTGCGATAGAGAAGCCGGGGGACATGGCTGCGATACTAAGCAATCTTCAGGAGGGTGACCTGCTCTTTGTGGATGAGATACACCGTCTTAACAGGCAGGTTGAGGAGGTGCTCTACCCTGCTATGGAGGATTTCGCGATAGACATTATGATTGGAAAGGGCTCACAGGCGCGTTCGATAAGGCTTGATCTGCCTAAGTTCACACTGGTAGGAGCTACCACAAGGGCGGGACTTCTGACAGCGCCGCTCAGGGATCGTTTCGGTGTGATATGCAAGATGGATTTTTACACTGAGAGCGAGCTTAAGAAGATTATACTGCGTTCCGCAAATGTGCTTGCGATAGAGATTGATGATGAGGGAGCCACAGAGATGGCACGCAGGTCGCGGGGAACACCGCGTCTTGCTAACAGGCTGTTAAAGAGAGTACGTGATTTTGCACAGGTGCAGTATGACGGAAAGATAGATTATGAGGTCGCGAGAGCTTCACTTGACAGGATGGAGGTCGATAAGATGGGGCTTGACAGAAGTGACCGCCTTATTTTAACCACCATTATGGAGAAGTTCGCGGGCGGACCTGTAGGGCTTGACACTCTGGCGGCGGCCATAGGTGAGGATGCGGGAACGATAGAGGATGTCTATGAGCCTTATCTTATACAGAACGGCTTCATCAATCGTACTCCTAAGGGAAGGGTTGCGACACAGCTGTGCTATAAGCATTTTGGAATAGAAAGGTAATGGATTGGAATGTTGCAGGTATGGAGAATATAAGGATTATTGCGCATATTTATACTGATTTTGATGAGAAATTCGGCATTCCAAGGCAGAGCGGTATCGTAAAGCAGTGCCGTGGGAGAATAGTGTTTGAACCGGAATACCGCAATGAGGAGGCTCTTGCTGGGATTGACGGATACTCACATCTGTGGCTTATCTGGAAGTTCTCCGAGAGTGTCAGACAGGAGTGGAGCCCGACAGTGCGTCCGCCGAGGCTTGGTGGAAATAAGAGGGTGGGCGTGTTCGCGACACGTTCGCCGTTCAGACCTAATCCTATGGGACTGTCCAGTGTACGGCTTGAGGAGGTTATTACCGATAGTACCGATGGACCGCAGCTTATCGTATCCGGGGTTGATATGCTTAACAAAACTCCTATTTACGATATCAAGCCATATCTGTCATACACCGATTCGCACCCTGAGGCTGTGTGCGGCTTTGCGGATGAGGTTAAGGATTACCGGCTTGAGGTTGTGATTCCTGAGAATGTATCAGCTAAGCTTGGTGAAAGCTGTTGTGATGAGCTGAGAGAGCTGCTTGCACAGGATCCAAGACCGGGGTACAGGCATGATGAATCCGCCGATGATTTATCAAAGATATATGGTATGAATTTTTCGGGACACAATATCAGGTTTTCCGTAAGGAAAAGAATACTCACAGTGATTTCATGTGATGACAACTGGACATTATAGATAGAAGTGTGCTATACTGGATAAGTATTTGTGATATTTACCTGTAAGAGTATTTTAGTTCGGGACAGCTTAGCAGATACTATAAGGATAAGGAGTGGATTGTATGCCAGCGAAGAACGAAGCAGAAGTGGCTATTGGCGGCAAGGTTATTACACTTAGTGGATATGAGAGCCGTGAATATATACAGAAGGTAGCAGCATACCTGGACAATAAGTTAGATGAACATAAGAAGATGGAATCCTATAACAGACTTCCGCTGGAATTTCAGAACATTATGATCCAGCTGAATATAGCGGATGAGTTTTTTAAGGCTAAGAATATGGCGGATACTCTTAAGGGTGATCTTGAGAGCAAGGACAAGGAAATTTATGATCTCAAGCATGAGCTTATCACCCTGCAGGCTAAGGCTGATAAGCAGGCGGAGGAGATTGCGCAGCTTAAGAAGGATGCACAGGATTACGAGAGCATGATTATTGGACTTGAGGCACAGAAGGATACGAAGAAGCAGTAATTAGGGGGGGGATTTCCGTATGGAAGCCCCTTTTATAGTTTACAGGATTTGAAAGGATTAATATGATTGATATGGGAAACAGAGAAGTTCTTGCACCGGCAGGAACCTATGAGTGCTTCCGTGCCGCAATCAATGCAGGAGCGGATGCGGTGTATCTTGGAGGAAGCATGTTTGGTGCGAGGGCTTTTGCGGGAAATTTTGAGGAGGCTGAGCTTATAAAGGCTATCCGCACAGCACACTTGTATGGCAGGAAGGTGTATCTAACGGTAAACACTCTTTTAAGAAATGATGAGCTTGAGAAGCTTGTCCAATATGTGAAGCCCTACTATGAGGAGGGGCTTGACGCTGTTATCGTGCAGGACTATGGGGTATTTGCGGTCTTAAGGGAGGCGTTTCCGGGGCTTGACCTTCATGCCAGCACGCAGATGACGATTACGGGAAAATATGGTGCACAGCTTTTAAAGGACATGGGTGCAGCGCGTGTTGTACCTGCGCGCGAGCTTTCTGCCAAGGAGATAAGGGATATATATGATAACGTCGATGTTGAGATAGAGAGCTTTGTCCATGGCGCATTATGCTATTGCTACTCAGGACAATGTCTGCTCAGCAGCATGATAGGCGGAAGAAGCGGCAATCGCGGCCGCTGCGCACAGCCCTGCCGTCTTACCTACAGCGCGAACGGAATAAGTGAGAAATATCTTTTAAGCCCGAAGGATATGTGTACAATAGAGGCAGTTCCGGATATTCTTGATGCAGGTGTGTACTCCTTGAAGATTGAGGGAAGAATGAAGAGCCCTGAATATGTTGCAGGTGTGTCCTACGCTTACAGAAAATATGTGGATATGTACCTTGAAAAGGGGCGTGACGGCTACAGGGTCGAAGAGCAGGATATCAGACAGTTGATGGATCTGTACAACAGAGGTGGCTTCTGCAAGGGATATTACTATGCACAGAACGATAAGTCCATGATGACCTTCGACAGACCGAATCATCAGGGAATCGTCATCGGAAATATCAAAAACGGGGAGCTTATCCTGTCACAGGAGGTGAATCCGGGTGATGTGCTTGAATTTCCGGATGGAAGCGAATACACGACACCGACAGGAAAAAAGAGCGGAAGGCTTGCACTGCCTAAGGGAGTCCTTAAGAATCCTAAGAATGGTGCGGCTGTCTACAGGACGAGGAACAATGAGCTTCTAGGGCAGCTTCGGGCAGGATATATTGACAATGATATCAAAATTCCGGTCCGGATGGAGATATTCTTAAAGTCCGGTGAGAGAGCATGCCTGAAGCTGCTCTCCGGGGACAAGGAGCTTGTTGTGTATGGCGATGTGCTGGAGCCTTCCGACAAGCGCCCGGCTGTGAGGGAGGATGTCGTAAAGCAGCTGAAGAAGCTTGGAGGGACAGCATTCTCAAGCGATGAAGGAAGCATAGTGACAGATATACAGGGAAGCCCTTTTGTTCCGGTCAGGCTGTTGAATGACCTGAGAAGAAATGCGCTTGAGGAGCTGGAAAGCATGCTCTTATCAGGCTATAAGAGAAATCATGAATATATGAAGGTGCAGGCTTCGATGACTGCAGGTGTATTAGAAGCTGATGCTGCGCAGGAAAATGCCGGGGTACAGGAGATTGCCGATGCACAGGAAAATGCCGGGATACAGGAAAATACCGCTGCACAGTGTAATGCAGCCTGTGAGGCGGTATTGGCGGAGCGCAGGCATTACTCGGAGGGGCAGCATGACATCACTGTGCAGGTGATGAATAAGGAACAGCTTGAGGCAGTATTAAGAACGGCTCATAATAACGTGTCAAGAATATATATATCAACCGAGCTTTCAGGCATAGACGGAGCTATAATGATGAAGGGGATGGTTGATGAATATAATGCCGGCATTTCCGCCAATAATAGGAAAATAGAAGTCTATATGGCAATGCCGTATATTTTCAGGGACAGGGCGGTAATGCTTTTTGAGAGGAAGCTTGAGGATGTCAAGGCAGCAGGCTTCGACGGTATGCTCATAAGAAGCCCTGAGGAGCTTGGCTATATAAGGAAAAAGGGCTTGTACGAGATGTATGCGGGCAGAGTGGTGGCTGATTATGATATGTATACCTACAATAAAGCGGCATTTGATGAGTATATCAGGCTTGGCATACATGATTTTACCCTTTCGGAGGAGCTGAACGCAGGACAGCTGAGGGGGCTGTGCCGTTCTGTCCAGGATAGGAATATTTACCTGGAAAAGCTGGTGTACGGCTACCTCCCGCTTATGGTTACGGCAGGCTGCACCTTAAAGTATACTTCTAAGGACAAGCCGTGCGGCAGACCGGGCGTATATTATCTCACGGACAGAAAGGGTAAGCAGCTCGCGGCACTCAACAGCTGCAGCTATTGTTATAATCTTATATACAACAGTGTTCCGGAGTACCTGCTTGACAAGCCGGATGAGATAAGGAATATGGGAGTGGAGGCACTCAGGCTGTCTTTTTCCATAGAAGGTGCCGATGAGGTCGAAAATATTATGAAAATGAATGCCGACAGTGTTAAAGCCTACACCAGAGGTCATTATAACAGAGGAGTAGATTAAGTGATAAATATAGTAACTGCCGTCTCAAAATACGTTTTTATATTGCTGGGGGCTGTTTTCTGCCTGCACGGTTTTTTGGGACATGTCTTTTATAAAAAGAGGCGTGAACAGGGGAAGCAGAGAAAAGGAATAATTCAGATTATAATAGTCATCTGTATGACAGTGCTTGGGAATGTTATTCTCTTTATGAACAGGCAGGATTTTCTGTTTATCGTGTTTTTGTTCATGGAGCTGTTTTATTTCTTTTTCCTGCTCAATATATTTCCTATGATTTATAAGAGGTGTAACAGGATTCTTCTGAATGACATGGCATTTCTTATGTGTACGGGAATGCTGATGCTGGCAAGACTTGACACGGATAAGCTTATCAGACAATATCTGCTGATATGGGCAGGTACATTTGTGCTGATGCTGGTGCCGGTCATAGTGGAAAAGCTGCATTTTCTGATTAAGCTTGATGTGCTGTACTGTGTTGTCGGAATTGTCCTGTTGGGCGTGGTGTTCGTACTTGGCAATACGGTGTACGGTGCTAACCTTTCGATAAATATAGGAGGCTTTTCGCTTCAGCCGTCGGAGTTCGTCAAGCTTACATACGTGATGTTTATTGCGTGTATGCTCCGCGGTGAGAAAGCATTTGGCAGAATTGTAATCACGTCGCTGTGCGCGGCGGCGCATGTGCTTATCCTGGTCGCTTCTAATGACCTTGGTGCGGCGCTGATTTTCTATGTCACCTATATTGTCATGCTCTATGATGCCACACATAAGCACAGATATCTTGTCATGGGCGGTTTATGTGCGGTACTGGCAGGTGTGGGAGCGTATTTTGTTATATCCCATGTCAGGGTCAGGGTTGATGTCTGGCTTGCTCCGTTCAAATATATAGATGGCAAGGGCTATCAGCTTGTACAGTCCATTTTTGCAATCGGAAATGGAGGCTGGTTCGGAACAGGGCTTACCAAGGGACTTCCGGGTTCTATCCCTGTAGTCACAAAGGATTTTATTTTCCCTGCGATTTCAGAGGAGTTTGGCGGATTGTTCGGCATTATCGTGATAATGGTATGCCTGAATGTGTTCCTTGAGATTATAACGGTGCTGTCCGAGAATAAGGACAGCTTCAACAGACAGCTCCTTGGAGGCTTTGGAATAATGTATATTTTCCAGTGCTTTTTAAATATCGGAGGAACCATCAACTGCATTCCGAGCACGGGAGTAACGCTTCCGTTTGTGAGCTACGGAGGAAGCTCTGTTATAAGCTCCATGATAATGATTGCGATTATTCAGGGAATTGCTGCGCGGAATGACAGGGATAATCCACAGGCTGCTGAGGATGATGAAGGGAAGGCGGGTATTCCGGGAGCTGATAAGTACGGCACTGACAGCGGA
>ERZ1106943.1281-NODE-1281-length-26534-cov-4.186185_pt1 | contig 26534 bp, 38 predicted proteins | sample MGYA00403671_ERZ1106943 | MGnify/ENA primary metagenome ERZ1106943 (study PRJEB35170, sample SAMEA104062427) | human gut metagenome | biome: human gut; feature: human-associated habitat; material: faeces | place: Denmark | collected 2012-06-14 ...
GGGTTGATTGAAAATGTACTTGGGAGCGTGATGCCGCTTACTCCGGCAACTCAGAAAGAAATGTTCCAGAGTATTCTGGAGGAAACGTTAGAGGATGATGGAAATTATGAGATCGTAAAGAGCGTCTACGAAAATTTGAATGAGATGATCGAGGAGAGCAAAGACAATCCGGATCCGCTCACCCTTTCTAAGACGGAAGTGAAAAAACTGCTGGAGAACAGCGGCGTACCGGAGAAAAATATGCAGGCCTTTGAACAGGTATTTGCCGCACACGCAAATGTGAAAACGGAACTGCTCGCAACGAATATCGCAAACGCCAAGAGTTTCGGTATTGAAACACCGGACATTGTTATAAAAGTAAACCCGGAGCGTGCGGATCTGGTCGAAACAAAACTGATCGATGGCAGACAGTGTTTGGTTATTGCGGTGGACGATCATGTGGAAGTAAACGGGATCAGCGTACGCACAGTTCCGAAACGGACGATTTTAGATGAATAAATTAAAATTTAGTGGAGGAATCTTATGATAAAAAACAAAGCGATATTAGAGATGCTTGAAAAGAAAAAGCAGGAAGTATCTTGCGAAAATTGCAAACATTGTAATCTAGCAGCTTACCATAGTGGAAAATGGTATTGCTCAAAAACAAGCGTATTTAATACTGATGTGGTTTTAGAACAATGTTTTGAAAAAAGATGGTTAAAGTTTAGTGGAGGTAAAATAAATGATTCATGCAATATGTGACTTTTGTGGAAAAGATTGTGACAGGACAGCAACTTTATTATCAATGACACCTTTTCAGAATTTTGCAAGGTATCATACAGATAATGAACCGTATGGAAATAGAGAAAAAACTAGAAGTTTTGTGATTTGTTACGATTGTTGTAAAAAGCATAACCTTCCGAATCCGTATGAAACATATTCAGGGATTACTGAGCAAGAGGGACATTATGAGAAATGCCTTGATAATTACACGGATTCTGAACTTATCGAAGATGAAAAGTACGATAAGAGGTTTGATTAAACTGAGATTTAGGAGGATAAGAACATGATCGAGAGAATAAAACAGCGCATAGCGGCAGTAGCAAAGGAAGCCTGCGGCTACGCACCGCTGACCAGAGTGATCTCGGAAGCAGAGGTAAAGGAAATTTTGGAGCAGGAAGAAAAGACAGGCGGGTGGATTCCGGTAAGTGAGAGGTTGCCGGATCCGGAAACAGAAGTATTGATAACTGCCAGAAGAAAATATAAGAGTGGAGGGTGTGTAGATATTATCACAACAGCGTTTTACGAAGATGGCAACATTTCAGAATGCGATAGTTGTTGGAACTGGGTAGACATTGACGGCGAGTATGACGAAGAGAATGATTGTTACATCGTCCCGGAAGGATGGTGGGAAAACAGGCATTTTAATCCAGATGAAGTCTACAACAATCTTGTAGATGATACAGTTATCGCCTGGATGCCACTGCCGGAGCCATACCGGGAAAGCGAGGAATAATGATGGCGAAAAGAAATGTATTACATATCAGTAAGCTGGAAGATTTGAAAAAATGGCTGGTCAAGGATGGTTGGGATCTGCTCCCGCTGTCAAACAATCCATACGAGGTATTAAGAGCCAGTAAAGCCGGAAAGCAAAATCCACTGATTATTTATTCCGGGAAAAGTAGTGAACACCTATCTTTTGCAGACAGGGATATGCCCGTGATCGGAGCATTCCTTAGAGATAAGAAAAAACCGCAGACCAACGCAGACCGGATCCGGAACATGACGGATGATGAATTAGCAGAATTCCTTAAAGAAGTAAAAGAAGATTATCAGTGGGCGAATCCCGACTATCCAGATTGTGATGATTGTGGCGAATGGTTGGAGTGGCTTAAATCAGAAAGCGAGGAATAAAAAATGGGAAAAATACAGACGAATGCTGATTATATACGCAGCATGTCAGACGAAGAATTGGCTGCATATATTTTAAATTTCAAGAACACATACGGGGAAGAATATGAAGGAGAATCCAGTTTCCTTGAATGGCTTCAGGAAGAAAAGGGAAATACTGGAAGATTAACGGTGAGATCCGAAAATAGCGGGATGGTGTGGTTTAAAGACACCGAAAACAACGATATGTGGTGTGAACCGTGCGAAATGTCAGTACACAACGTTAGAATGGCACTTGCCAAACTTGCAGATTATGAGGATGCCGAGGAACAGGGATTGATTCTGCGGTTGCCGTGCAAGGTGGGAGATAAGGTATATCAGATAAGCGAAAACTTTATTGAACCATGTACGGTTGAAACAATATTCTTGGGAAAATATAGGGATAGAAATGGAAATTGGTGTAACATGGCAGAAATTTATTATGACAGGGATGATTGCCCTTATGTGTCTACAGAGATGTATTTCACTGATATTGGCGAAACGGTATTCCTCACAGAAACTGAAGCTGAAGCCAAACTGAAGGAAATGGAGGGTATTGAGCATGATGGAGAATGAAGCCATAGAAGAACTCCAGACCGCTATTGAGTTAGCAAAAATGTGTACACAGAATTTGGAGAGGAAAAGAGAGATACAGGGTTATGAGATGGCAATTAAGGCACTGAAAGAGGTGCAGCAGTACCGTGCAATCGGCACGCCGGAAGAATGCCGGGCGGCGGTGGAAAAACAGAACAGTGCCAACAAGGAATTGGAAAGTCACGATGAAAAACGCATTCTTGAATGCTGTATCAGCCTTATGCAGGAATTGGTTAATGAGTTTGCAGAGTGGTACAGATGGCAACATGGAGAGGATGCGATCGAGGGACTTGACGAGGAAGAGAGGTTTTGTTTTAGAAAATCATACTTCTGCGTTGTACAGGAACTGTTTCTTTTAGGCACAAACCACTCCGGCGGTACATCCACAAGAGCAAAGTGTGAGCAGTTAGGCGTTGATAGCGCAGAAGAAATCAAATTTGATTGGAGTGATGAAGAATGAGTGAAGAACTTAAACCATGCCCGTTCTGCGGCGGAAAAGCAATGTTCTTTACCATTGCAAATAAGTCATCACATTCGGATGTTGGAGTAATGTTCAAAATCAAATGTATGAAATGCGGAACAGAACTTCCAAAAAGCTATGAATGTGAGATGTATATGGATCAGGACGGTGGAATCAGAACAGGAAAAGACGAGCGAACAAAAGCAACTACAGATTGGAACAGGAGGGCGAACGATGAGACTAATTGATGCGGATGCGTTAATAAAACATTTTGAAACAATTCAGAAACAGGAAGATGCCATTGGTCTTGATTTTGTGGCGATTACTGATGAAATAAAAGAACAGCCGATTGCCTACAATCCGGAAAGGGTTGTGGAGCAGTTGAAAGCAGTATCATATGAACGATATGGAAATGACGGCATGGGTGGAGAACTTGTTGTTAATTTGGACGATGTTGTTGAGATCATGAAAGGCGGTAGGGCAAATGGCTAAAGCAGTATTGGTTATGGATATGCCGGAGCGGTGCGATAAATGCCTGTTATTACTTAAAATTCCGCAAAAGGATGGACTTGCATTATGCCTTGCGAGACCAACGAATGGACAGGAAGAATATAATCCGAAACGTGAAAAATCATGGAGACCGGATTGGTGTCCGCTCCGGGAACTGCCGGAGAGGAAAGAAGAACTGGCGATTGAGCAATATGAGTTTGGCGGACTGGGAAAAGCGTTCGTATCTGGCTGGAACGCCTGCTTAGATGCGATCGCCAAGGAGTAAAGAGATGCCCCGCCGGGGAAACGGCGGGGTGGAAATATAAATGACCACAAAATCGGTCATGCATAGCGTAGCACATTATTTGGTAGATCGCAATAAAACATTGTGCCGACTTAGAGAGGCAGTTGCCGAAAAAGTAGGAACCTTGAAAATTGAATATTGGCGGTTGAGGCGATATAATTCTCATATCAAAAACGAAGGAGGAGAACGATGATTGAAAAGATTCTTGGATTATATCCTAATTTAAGGGCAAAAAACTTGTCAAAGGAAATGTATTATATCGCTAAAAATAATGGAATTATACATTGCACCACAAAGGAGAATGCCGATAGCATTATTAAATTAGGAGTTATTAAATGCAGTAAGAATTCTAAAAAATGTTATTCAACAAAAGGGGAGAAATGTGCTTTCTTTTTCCTGAATAGCACAGATTTCAATTTGGACAACATTGATTTGAATGTTTCAAAAAAGGAAGATACATATATTCACTTAGAAAATCTTACAGAGGAACAGATGAGTGCGTTAAGATATAGAACATTCGATAATGCAATATTGTCGTTAAAAGATCTCTATTTAAACGAAAACAGTGTAGCCCATGTTGGAAAAATAAAAGAACATAAAAGGAAAAAATTTCAAATAAAAGATATTGTTTTTCTGTTGCAGTACATTTCTGCAATTGTTTGTCTACCATGTATTTTGGCTTTTTTAATATATGTAGTGATAAATATAATATAATGATAATGAATCAGCCGCCGGTATTCACTGGCGGCATTGTTGCGCCCAAAACACTTATGACAACTATATTAAAAAGGAGAAAGGGCGTGCGAACAGTATTTGTTTGCAGCATAAATAAAAGGGGGAATGCTTGTGTTAGATAAAAATGAAATATTTGAGATTTGTCAACGTGTAGATGCAGTGATCGCAACGGAATTGACAGAATCTATCGTAGACGGTACTTCGTTCGATATGCTGGAAGCACACCACGGCATTCTCCCAATCAGCCGAAGAACGTTCTATCGCAGAAAAGAAATGGCGCAAATGCTTATACAGCAGGGGAGTGCAAGAATCGAAGAAGAGAATTCGGGTCAGTTGCGAATAGTATGGTAACAATATAGTGGAAAATATTACCATTGACACAGCAGAACATGCGTTCTAAAATAAAAATAAAGGAATGGAGAAATAAGAGGAGGGCGCAAATATGACAAGTAAACAGAAGGAAATATATGATTTCATTATATCTTACATGAAAGAAAATCTTTTTTCACCATCAATGAGAGAAATCGGTATAGGGGTTGGGTTAAAATCCACGTCATCAGTGTATACGCATCTTAAAAATTTGCAGAAGAATAATCTTATAACCATGAGAGAATCGGAACCAAGGACAATCAGACCGGTTGGATATGAACTGGTTAGAATTCCAGATGAAACAGAATAACTTATTATCAGAGAGGGATGAACCTCTCTTTTTTACACCCTAAAATTGGCACAAACACTTTAATTATCTGCTTTATAATCATGGTATGAGGTTAGTAATATACCATTTAGCAGAGAGGAAGTGAGATAGTGGAGAATTACGAGAAAGCGGAACAGGACTACATGGGCGGTATGAAGTACAAAGACATAGCAGAGAAGTACGGAACCACTATCAACACTGTTAAGAGCTGGAAGAAACGGTATGGGTGGAATCGGGAAGAGGGTGCACCCAAAAGTAAAAAGGTGTGCACACAAAAAGGCAAGGGTGCACCCAAGGCGGTAGCGCCTATAGATGATGGTACAAAAGAAACATTACAGAATAATGAACTCACACCGGAACAGCAGATGTTTTGCATATATTACAGTCGGACATTTAATGCAACCCAAAGCTATTTGAATGCCTATGGGTGCAGCTATGAAGTGGCGAATGCGAAAGGACCTCTATTGGTAGTGAGAGATAGTATTCACCGAGAAATAGAACGCCTGAAAGAAATCAAGCGTCAGCAGATTGTTGCAGACACAGAGGATATTGTGGAATTACAGATGCGCATTGCTTTTGCAGATATTGGCAGCTACCTGTCATTCGGGCAGAAAGAGATCGAGGATCCGGAGACAGGGATTAAATATATGGTCAGCGCCGTTGACTTGAAAGAATCGAAAGATACAGACACACAACTGCTACAAGAGGTTAAGCGTGGGAAAGATGGCGTATCTATCAAGCTGGCAGACCGGCAAAAGGCGATTGACTGGCTTACGATGTTCTTCGAAATGAATCCGACAGATAAGCACAGGAAAGAATTTGATAAGCGTAAACTTGATCTGGAGCTGTTTAAACTGGAGATGCAGACCAAGGATAGTGCCGAGGATGCGCCGGAGCAGGATAATTTCTTGGATGCCTTGAACGGCTCGGCAAAGGAAGCGTGGTCGGATGATTGATTGGACAGATTTTGACCGGCGGGTGCACAAACTAAAAGAAAATGTAATGAAGAATGCTATCCGGATGAAGCAGAAGTATAAGCAGAACGGATTTGCATTTAAGCCTTTTTCTAAGAAACAGAGACAAGTGCTTACCTGGTGGTGTGATGCATCGCCGGTTAAGGATAAGGACGGCATCATAGCGGATGGAGCAATCCGAAGCGGTAAGACATTGTGCATGTCGTTAAGCTATGTTTTGTGGGCGATGAGCACATTCAATATGCAGAATCTCGGCATGGCAGGAAAGACAATCGGATCATTCCGGCGAAATGTGCTGTTCTGGTTGAAGCTGATGCTCCGGAGTCGTGGTTATAAGGTAGCAGATCATAGATCTGACAATATGGTGGAGATCAGCAAAGGCGATACGGTCAACTTCTTTTATATCTTCGGCGGCAAAGATGAGCGGTCACAGGATCTTATTCAGGGTATCACGCTTGCGGGAATGTTCTTTGATGAAGTAGCACTGATGCCGGAATCATTTGTCAATCAGGCAACCGGACGATGTTCCGTGGATGGTTCTAAGTTCTGGTTTAACTGTAATCCGGATTCTCCAAGCCATTGGTTCAAACTGAATTGGATAGATAAGGCTGATGAAAAGAAACTGATTTATCTTCATTTTACAATGGATGATAACTTGTCCCTGTCGGAGAGAGTCAAGGAAAGATACAGGGCAATGTATAGCGGTGTGTTCTATGACCGTTTTATCCTTGGATTGTGGGTAATTGCCGAGGGGCTTGTATATGGGATGTTCGATAAGGAAAAGAACATCTTCCACGGGGAATATGAATACAGCCCGCAGTCATCTTATTATCTGTCTATCGACTACGGAACCATGAACCCGTTTGCAGTGGGCTTGATGGAACTGCAGAACAGCGGCAGGGTGCGGATGCTCCGGGAGGGACACTATTCCGGTAGAGAAAAGGGTGTGACCATTGATAATGAAGCGTATTACAAGATGATAAAGGAGATATCCGGGGACTTCCCGATCACTTCTATCGTCATAGATCCGTCAGCGGCAGCCATGAAAGCGACAATCCGTAAGTACGGAGAGTTTACCTGTACAGATGGAAATAACGATGTGCTGAATGGAATTCAGGAAGTTACAAAGTATTTGAACCTCGGCATGCTCCAGATACACGAAAGCTGTGTGGAGACACAAAAAGAGTTTGGAGCGTATGCATGGGATGAAAAGGCGGTGGGCGAGGATCGCGTGATTAAGGAATACGATCATCATATGGACCTTATCAGATATTTTATTTATACAGTAGCGCGCAGATATAACAGGGGACTTATTTAGGAGGAAACAATGGGAATTATGTCAGCTATTAAAGAATGGTGGAGAGGGATGTTCTTGTCAGAAGTGAAAGATCAGTTCCAGGTGACCGGCATTACATCCGGAGATATGCAGAAAGCAATTCAGAATTGGATGCTCATTTACAGAGGAAAGCCAGATTGGGTAGATCCGGAAGAGGGAATTAAGACAATCAAATTTGCAAAGTTCGTCTGCGGGGAAATTGCCAGACTTGCCACGCTTGCCATTGATGTGACGTTTGATGGCGCGCGGAAAGAGTATATGACAAAGTTCTGGGAGAAGTCAGTGCATGATCGCATCCGCGAGTGGACAGAGCTCATGTGTGCTTGCGGTACGGTTATCCTTAAGCCGAATGGGACAGGCGTTGATCTGGTAACCCCGGACAGATTTGAGATAACCAGTCTTGACGGAAACCACAATATAACCGGGATAGTGTTTCAGGACAGCTACCAGGAGGGCGACGAGCATTATACTAAGCTGGAATATCACAGATTTTTTACAGCCAATGTAAGGATGCCGGATGCAGAAGAGTACACGGAGACAACTTACTACTCCATATCGAACAGAGCGTTCGTGTCGAAGAATGCCGGGGAAATCGGGAAGCCGATTGATTTAAGTATGACAATGTGGTCTGGACTGCAGCCGGACGTACATATCACGAAAAAGAACGGCGAGCAGATCAATTCGATGCTGTTCGGGTTGTTCCGGATGCCGTCCTCTAACGATATTGATTTGAGCAGTCCACTCGGGTTGTCTGCCTTTGCTGACGCGATTGAGGAATTGAGAGACCTTGATATTGCATATAGCCGCAACGCGGAGGAGATCGAGGACAGCCGCCGGATGATAATGGTGGATGATCGCCTTGTGGCAAAACCTGCATTCAAAGACGAAAAAGGGCGGACAGTAAGACCGCAGGTAAAGCTGCCTAAGTTCTTTAAAATGATTGCCGGACTGGATGATGGCGATGAAACGTATCATGAGGTTAATCCAAATTTGAACACGGATACCAGAAAGAGCGGCATCAACCAGTGCTTGTCTCTCGTAGGCACAAAGTGTGGATTTTCCAACGGCTATTTTGTGATTGACGAGAAAACCGGCATGGTAACTGCCACACAGGTAGAATCCGATGATCGCAGGACCATCCAGCTTATCAAGGATGTGCGGGACGCAATGCAGAAGTGTCTTGATGATTTATTCTATGCGCAGTCTGTATTTGCTGATCTGTATGGCCTTGCACCAACCGGGGATTATGAACCACAGTATGATTTCGGGGATATTACATACAACGAGGAGGAGGACAGGATGAGAAATCTTACGCTTGCCAACTCTGGGTATATTCCAAAGTGGCAGTATCTTGTCAGATTTGAAGGGTATTCTGAGGAAGATGCGAAAGCAGCAGTTGAGGAAGCAAGCGGGGGAGAAAAAGAAGGCTTGTTCGGGGAGGAATAAGGGGGTGAGAACATGGCAGTATCAACTATGAATATCTTAATTATTTGCATTACAATCGTTGCGCTGGCTTGGAAAAAATAAATGGAGTGGTAATATGAATTACAATAAAATCGTTGGGAACGTTGGTATTCATCTTGATACAAGCAGGATAGATGGAAACCTTAAACGGGCGCAAGACGCTTTAGACCAGCGGGTACTGGGAGATATGATGGAATATATGCCGTTTCAACAGGGGGCATTGCGCGGAGCCACACAGATCGTAGAGCCTGGGTTGATACAGACCAATACTCTATATGCTCATTATCAGTACATGGGCGAACTGTATCTGACAGAGGACGGCCGGTCATATGCTGAAAGTGGCGAACGCAAGTACCCAACCGGAAGACCGTTGCATTATACGGCTCCTGGAACAGGGGATCATTGGTTTGAGACAGCAAAGCAGACGCATGGTCAACAGTGGATTGATCTTGTAAAGAGAGAATCGGGAAAGGGATAATATGCTTGATCCGGAATATTTCTACGGAAAATCAGATACGTTAATATCATATGAGCAAGAATTAGAGGACTGGATATTACAGGACATTGCCATGCGCTTACTAAAAGCTGGGTCTGTGGCTGGTACTACCGATATGGAATTGTATAAGTTGCAACAGCTTGGAATGCACCAGGATGAAATTGTAAAGCGATTATCTTCCCTTACACAGAAAACAACGGCGGAAATTCGCAAATTATTGCAGGATGCGGTGCTGACATCTTGGGATGATGATAAAAGCACGCTGTCCCGCCTGGGGATAGATGCGGTATCTCCGCTTGAAAATCCGGTTGTCATGGAGTTGCTGAATGCAGAATTTAAGAAAACACTTGGAGAAGTGAACAATCTGACACGCTCCACCATGATGCAGTCACAGCGCGATCTCATGAATATGCTCAATGAAGCTGAGATGCGTGTGGCGGCTGGTGCGCAGTCATACAGCGCGGCGGTGTGCGATATACTGGATCAGTACGGCAAGACAGGCGTTATGATTGATTACCCAACCGGAACGCGCCGGACACTGGAAGCGGCGGTTAGAATGTGCGTAGTCACGTCTATGAACCAGACGGCGGCACAGGTAACCAATCACTACATATCAGAGCATAATGTGGAATATGTGCTTGTGTCGGCTCATCTGGGCGCGAGAACACAGGGAAAAGGTCAGCCTTATCTTGCCGGTCATGATAATTGGCAGGGCAGATGCTATAAAATATCTGGGAGCGAACCGGATGCGCCGAATCTGGCAGAGATGACAGGCTATGATATTGTGAATGGAACAGGACACGTCTTAAATCCTTTGGGACTGCACGGGTATAACTGCCGGCATTCGCACAAGCCCTGGAACAAGTCTTTACAAAATCCGTATCTGGATGAAAATGGCAATCTTAAGATTGACAGTGATGAGAACCGGAAAGTATATGAACTGCAACAGCAGCAAAGGGCGATGGAGCGTGCCATCAGGCAGACTAAACGGCAGTTGCTCGTAAAACAAGCGGAGATTGATGGAGTGGCAGAAACGGATGTGAAATCTATGCTGCAACCGGAATATGATCGCCTGGCATACCGCTTGCGGATGCAGAACCAGAAGTATAAGCAGTTCTGTGCGGATAACGGATTGCAGGCACAGGCTGACAGAATCAAGGTTGCTGGATTTAAGCGAGCACAGTCAGCAAAGGCGAATGGTAAGGCAACGGCTTATCAAAATAATGCTATAAAATACAAAGGTGTTCCAGATGAATGGTTACAAACCAAGGGGCAAAGAATAAATCCTAGACTTGAAGTAATAAATCCGAATCAAAGTACAGAAAACTGTGCCAACGGAGTAGTTGCGTATGAACTGCGCCAGAGAGGATTGAATGTTGTTGCCGAAGATAAGGGAGTTAAATCTTTGATGGAAGAACCCTGGAAAGCATGGGATAATGTGGAACCTATTGCGGAATATTCAAAAGATGATATAATCAAATTAATAAAGACAGAAAATGGTAATTGCAGATACGAATTGGCATTTGACCATAAATATGGTTCACATTGTGTTGTACTGGAAAAGTATGAGGATGCTTTAAGCATTGTAGATCCGCAGCTAGGTATTCGATATAATGTTGATGAATATAACACAGAAATGAAAAATATTCTATTCTGGAAGATTAGTGATGCAGATATTTCGAAAGAGGGTGTAAAGGCATGCAGAATAATGAATTGATAAAAAAAGCATATGAATATTTTGAAAAAGGTACTATGCACGGCCTTTACGCAGTATATGACATTGGAGACCGCATCGTGGCATTCGGTGGGGATCCAAACAAAAAAATCTATGGTTGTAGAAGCATAGAAGTGAACAAGATATCTGGAGAGGTAAAATTGTTCGCACCGTGGATGAATGAAAACGAGAAATTGTTAGATGATGCAACAACACTGGATATTCCAGAAGAGTATATTTGCAGAGAGGGTGCTTAGCGCCTTCTTTTATTTTGGCACAAATGCTCTTGCAGATTGAGTTATTATAATCTTGTACCGGATATGTTTTGATACTTTTCCAGAGTACCTCCTTTCGTAGAGAACACCTTGAAATATAGGTGTTCTTTTTATGCTTAAAAATGGCACAAATCTTTTATATCCCCATGATAAAATAAAATCAACAAACGAATAAGCACCGGGCGGAACGTAGGAATCCGTTCGCTACCCTACAAAAATTATAGGATGGTCATTATGGCACGTCCTGTTTTGGGCGTGCTTTTTCTTTTGCCAGCTATGGAGCAAATAGCAACTCACTTGTGCCGGACTGACCGGAGCAAAAACTTGGAAGAGAGAGGTTAAGGAAATATGGTAAAGATTATCAGTGAATTGGAAAAAATCGGACTTGAGATCACAGATGAGCAGAAAGAATCTATCAAGAAGAGCATGGGCGAGGAACTGTATTCCAAGCAGGAGCTTGATAAGAAGATCGGGAAAGTGGAAGCCGAGCGTGACAACTACAAAGAACGCGCGGAGACTGCGGAAGGTACTCTGAAAGGATTTGAAGGCAAAGACTTTGATGAAATCACGAAAGACCGCGATGAATGGAAAAAGAAAGCAGAACAGGCTGAACAGGATTTCAATGCCAAAATTGCAGAGCGCGATAAAAATGATCTGCTGGAAAAAGCGTTTAAGGATGTGAAGTTTTCTTCGGAATCCGCAAAGAAGTCTATCATGACCGACATTGCAGCAAGTGTAACTGTGAAGGATGGAAAACTGATTGGATTCAATGATTTGCTGGAAGATGCAAAGAAAAGTGATGCGGGTGCATTTGTTGATGAGCAGGAACAGCAGAGCGAACAGAATCAGGCAACGTTTACAGCCCCAATGGGAGCCGGAACAAAAACGGAGCCGATCACTGGGGATCCGAATAAGATGGATTTTGCCACATACAAGAAGTGGCGGGAACAGAATCAGTAATTTTTAAGGAGGAATATTATGCCAAACACAATTTTGACACCGCAGATTATTGCGAATGAAGCGCTGATGGTATTACAGAGCAACCTTACGATGGCTAATCTCGTGCATAGAGATTATTCCAAGGAATTTGTAAAGGTTGGCGATACCATTACCGTAAGAAAACCGGCTACTTTTGTAGCAAAGAACTTTACCGGACAGACAGAAGCGCAGGACATTACCGAAGGCTCCGTAACTGTCAAAATGGACAGATTCAGAGACATTACTGTAAATGTCGGATCTAAGGAAATGACGTTGGACATCAAGGACTTTTCCGAAGAGGTAATTACACCGGCTATGCAGGCGATGGCGCAGCAGATCGATGCAGATCTTCTGGCGGTCGGCATTTCGAAGGCAAAGAAGAAAGCAACTGTATCCAGCACACCGGTTATTTCTGATATCGCCGGAGTAGGCAAAGCGCTGGATCAGGCAAAAGCGCCGCGGGCAGACAGACGTTTAGTCCTTCCGCCGACTATACTGTATCAGTACAACACCTTAGACAACTTTGCGAAACAGTGTTACAAGGGAGACTCTATCGCTCTTAAAGAATCCGAAATCGGGAAAGTATACACATGTGAAACTTTCATGTCCCAGAATTGTCCGGAAAACCAGAATGATGCCGCAGGAACAGCAACCGCTTATAAGGTAGCTGGCACAAAAGGCGCAACGGAATTTACCGTGTCAGACGGAAAGGCGGCAACGGCGACGATTAAGGAAGGGGATCAGCTGATCGTAGATGGTTATCTGTACACGGTGACTGCAGATGTAACACTTGCATCCGGTGCAGGTACGGTAAAAGTTGACCAGAATATCCCGGAGACGATCAAAGCAACAGACGCTTTTGTGGTAAGTAAGGCGCATGCACTTGGATTCCACAGAAATGGTCTGGCTCTTGTAACGCGTAACCTTGAGCTGCCGATGGGTAACAAGAACGCGTACATTGCATCCGCAGATGGCCTTGGCGTTCGTGTCGTATTCTCTTACGATTCCGACCACAAGCAGGACAAGATCTCCTTTGATATGATTTACGGCATCAAGGAACTGAACGAGAATCTGCTTGTTGACTTTTCATAAGAAAGGGGGATTCCAGGATGGGATATACCACATTTGAGTTTTACAGAGATTCATACTACGGGGATTCTATCGGGGAATCCCTTTTCCCTAAGTGGAATGACAGGGCGAGTGAAAAGCTGGAACAGTTGACCGATGGAAATGTCAATGAAGATACCCTGGCAGAATTTGACGAGAAGATACAGAAAGCCACCTGTGCACTTGCAGATCTGCTTTACCAGATAGATTTTAAGACCGGTCATGCCAGTGATGAAAAGGGCGGCAATGTCAAGTCGATGTCCTCTGGCGGGCGGTCAATCAGCTTTGGAAGTAATGAGACACTTATTGATAAGGTGCTTGGGGATAAGGTAGCGCAGAACCGGTTGTGTTATGACACGGTATGCGAATACCTGTCCGGCACCGGATTATTATATGCAGGATATTAGGAGGAAAACATGGAAAACGAGTTAGGAAAATTGCGGGAGGAATGCTCCGCATTGAAAGAGGAATGCTCCGCATTGAAAAATGAAAACGAAAAACTCAAAGAAACATTAGTAGATCACAGCATTTCCACAGATGTGACACCGATTGATTTTGCCCGCAACTTAATCAATATCCTGCCAACTGGCGGAGATGAAATGGCGGAAGAAATTGGAGAGTATCTTTTGGTTTATGCTCGGCATCACAAGACAGGACGGATGATCTGATGGGATTTTTCGATAACAAAACAGTTACCCTTTTCAACCGCTCATTCAACGCGGAAACCGAGGAAGAAACATATTACCCGACACTGCTCGAGGGTGTCGACCTTGTAGAAACCAAGGGCGCGAACGTATCTAAGAGCGGCATGGACAGCGCGGATGCAGTGAAACTGTATATCGATTTTTCTAATGTCAGTAAATTATACCTTCCGCCGAAAGAGTGGGGAAATATGCCGGACAAATGCAAGCAGTATTTTTTGACATTCAATCCGGCACAGGATTTCTTTATCAAGGGGGATCATACGGATGCAACGTTACCAGAGAACGATGCCTATCAGTGGATGCTTGATCACTGCGACGATTGCTACAGGGTAACAACGATTGATAAATATGAGGACATTTTACCTCATTTCGAGGTAGGAGGTGTATAAATGGCAGAACCAGAAAAACTTACTATCCGGGATGCGGAGAACGCAGGAAAAGGACTCCTTGCACTGGTGATGGCATATCCAGATTATCCAAAGGGATTTAAGGCGGACAATTCAACCGTGAAGTGGAACTCCATTAATGAGGATAGATCCATTGGTGTGTTTCCGATACAGGGAGCGGTATATCTGAAAAAATATGTCAGTGGAAACTATGTGGCGCAGATGCCGTTCCAGATCATTTATAAATGTTCGCCAACTACCAATAAGGCGAGCATGGATGCACAGGAGATGCTTAACGATCTTGCAGCGTGGATGGAAGAGAGTGGGATTGAATTTAAAGATCCACATCTGACATTGGAAGCGATCGCAAGGACATCGCCGGTGTTCGGCGGTAATCAGAATGAAAAAACAGTAACTTATGCTGTAAATATGCAGCTGAAATATTTTTACAAAAAATAACAGGAGGAAAAAACATGGCACAGGATAGAACAAACATGGTTTCTTTGCTTGATATCGGTTCCCTTATGGGCGGCAGTACCCCGAACATCGTGGAAATGGGAGACGGATACAAGGAAATTACGGAAGATTGGGGACCGGATGTTGAATCTTCGCAGTATGTCAACATGAAGTCCAAGTCATCTACATTGAAAGGCTACGATTTCAGCACAACGCCGGAACGTGAGTATCTTTCTGATGATATGCAGAAATGCATTGATAATCTTTTTAAGAAATTTCCGACCGGAAAGCAGTGTGAGACAAGCTACTACCGGTATTACAAAACGGATATCACTACCGGATCGGGCGAATGTATCAGAGTACCTGTTATCGTATCTCCGTCCAGCACGGGCGGCGCTGGTGGTGATGTGCTGACATCATCTATCCAGATCAAGGGGAACGGTGACGTAGAACTTGGAACTATTACGATCAGCGAAGATGGAACCTTTACATGGGCGAAAAAATAGGAGGGTAATACATGGAAGAATTGGTATTAGACACCGGTCTAAAAAAGATTGCGATTAAAAATGAGGACGGCGAGACCGTATCTGTTTTGAAAATTAACGTGGCGGATGTCGGAACGGTGGAACGCTTTGCGGCAATTATCAATAACCTCGAAAAAATCAGCGAGGATTGGGACAAAGAAGCGGATGCGCATAAAGAAAAGTATGAAAACGATGGAGATACAGACGAAATTGATATTTCCAGAGTGCTTGATATTTCCAGAGTGCGTGTGAAATACATTCGCAAGATCATTAATGAGATTGACGGATTATTTGGAGAAAACACCGTATCAGGAATTTTCGGGGATATGATTCCAGATGAAACGGCGCTGCTTGATTTCATTGAGGGCGTTATCCCGGTTATGAACAAACTCTTTGGAAAGCGATTTGAGACCAACCGTAAACGTTACAATTCCAGCAGAAAAGGAGCGCGGGCATGATTAACGTCATGCTCGACCCTCTGCCCGAAGAATGGAACGGGTACAAGGTTAATACATCATTCCGAATAGGAATCCAGGTTTCACTCGCACAGTACGACAAGTATTTGAACAAATACGAGAAAGCCGATGTGTTGACAGGTCTATTGTTTGATGACCGGGAGCATCCGGATGGGGATGAACTGCAGGAATGTGTTCAGTGGTTCATCAACGGATGGTTTCATGATAACCAGGGATCTTCAAATGGCAAGCAAAGATTGGTTGATTTTGATGTGGATCAGTGGCGCATATATGCTGATTTTCTGCAAATATACGGTATTGACCTCGCATTTGATGAAATACACTGGTGGAAGTTTTGCGGCTTGTTGTGGAATCTGCCTTATAAGCAGTCCTCGTTTTTGCAGGTAATTGATATCCGCCAGAAAGAAATTAAATCTGATATGGGGAAAGAGCAAAAAGAAGCGATCCAGAATGCACAGAGTATATATGCTCTCGATCAGCCGGAGATACAGAAAGAGTATACGCCGGAGGAAATATCCAAGATTGATGATTATGATCGCATGATGGAAGAAATACGGGCAAAAAAGAAAGCAGAAACGGAGTTGGGCCTATGTTAAAAGGGGGTTAGAACTTGGCTGAATACGATGGAGAAATTCGAATTAACACAAAAATAAATACAAAAGACGTATCCAGTCAGATGATGCAGCTTGAAAACCGCATGCAGAAAACAGCGCAGAAAGCCCAACAGCTTGAAAGCCAGATGCGGAAGTTAGAACAGCAGAAGATCCCGACAGATGAATTTGGAGAAATTCAGAAACAAATTGAGAATGCAGAGCATAGACTGGCAGCTTTAAATGACCGGATGACAAAGTTCCTGGAAACCGGAGGAAATGCGGATAGTAAAACGTTTAAGAATATGCAGTATGATGCTGCAGAGCTTGAAAATACGCTTGAATATGCCCGTGGAGAAATGCAGGCACTTAAGGAAGCTGGTGGCGCATACGTAGACCCAAGGGCTACACAGGAATATCAGCAGTTGTCACAGCAGTTGAGAAATACTAACGCTGATTATTCAGTGCTATCTCGTAAGCAGGAAGAACTTGCCGCCAAGGAAGCAAAAGCCGGTAATACTGGGAAGAAAAGTTTCAATGGCGTTAAAGATGCTATAAATGGGATGAAAAAGAGCCTGTCGGGCGTGGCATCTACGTTGGGTAAAGCTAAAAACAGCATTGCTAAGTTCGGAAGCGTTGCTAAGAGTGCATTCCAGAATGTTGCATCTCACAGCAAGAAATCTGGCGGCCTATTAAGTAATTTCGGAACCAGGATACGTGGACTTGCGCTTTCGCTGCTTGTGTTTAATTGGATCTCAAAAGGATTTAATGCCATGATCGACAGCATGAAAGCCGGAATTCAGAATTATGCAAAGTATTCCGGTACATTTAACCGAACCATGTCTGATTTCAAGTCATCGGTTGCAAACCTTAAAAATGCAATTGGTGTGGCGGTCACTCCGTTACTCAATGCATTGCTTCCGGCACTGACCACAATCTGCAACTGGCTTACTAGGGCGGCGAATGCTGCAAACCAGTTATTTTCTGCGCTGACAGGACGGAGCACATGGAGCAAAGCAAAAAAACAGCAAGTCGATTATGCGAAGTCGCTTGACAACACATCAAAAGCGGCAAAAAAGGCAAAGGGAGCGTTACAGGGATTTGATGAACTGAATGTGATAAACTCCAATGATTCATCATCTGGTGGCAGTGGATCAGGCGGTGGTGGCGTTTCTTATGAGGAACAGCCGATTTCCGACAAGTTTAAGCGGATCAAGGACATCTTAAAAGGTGATGACTGGACAGAAATTGGAAAAATAATTGCGGACAAGCTGAATGAAGCCATGCAGAGTATCCCGTGGGATAAGATCCAGACAGAAGCAGAAAAAGCTGGCAAGCGCATTGGAACGCTTATCAATGGATTTGTTGCAGAGTTTGACTGGGGACTGCTCGGATATACGATCGGGCAAGGCATCAATACGGCGCTTATATTTGCAAATACGTTTTTTACCACAGTTGACTGGACATCCCTTGGAAGAGGACTTGCGACAGGAATTAACGGCGCAGTAAGAACGATAGATTGGAAACTTCTTGGATTTACGATTAGCAATGGGCTAAATGCTTCGATAGATGCGGCATATGGATTCGTGCAAAATCTTAAATGGGGATTGATCGGATCCAGTATAGGAGAAGCGCTTACAACTGCAATCAGGAACTTTGAATGGGCTAAGACAGGTGAAACTCTTGGAACGGTGGTAACAGGAATATTCACTACATTGGATCAGCTTATAAAAAATACAGATTGGCGATCACTTGGATCCGGCATAGTATCTTCGATTGGAGGTTTTTTCTCAACACTTGATTGGGGAGTTATAGGTAGTTCATTATCAAGCGCAATCAGCGGACTTTTACAGTTCTTGAGTGGAGCAATCGAACAGGTAGATTGGTTTGGTTTGCCGCGCTATATTGTCACAAGTATAGGAGATTTCTTGACAGGCTTCGATTGGTCGTCCGTGGCAAGCAGTGTAGGCGAACTATTGGGACAGGCCCTTAAAGGCGGCATTGAAAACACATTAGGCTTGTGGGATTTACTTGCAGATGCATGGGGTGGAATATCAGACTATTTTAAGGGGTACATAGATGATGCTGGCGGCAACATAATTTTAGGGCTGTATAACGGGATTAAGGATGCTCTTGTGAATGCGGGACAGTGGATCAAGGATAATATCTTTACACCTTTCATGGAAGGATTCAAGACTGCATTTGGAATCCATTCTCCGTCTACTGTTATGAAAGAGATGGGCGGATATATAATCGATGGATTGAAGCTAGGACTTACCGGTATATGGGATAAGGTTTCTGGTGTTGTTGATAAATTCAAACAGAATATCGGAGCAGCGTTTTTATCTGTAAAAACTAATGCCATAATAATATTCACAGCCATGAAAGATCGTGTAAAAGGGATATTTAACGGCATGTGGAATGGCATAAAAGGGGTTATCAATTCTATCCTCGGCGGTGCAGAAAAAATGGCGAATGGTATGAGTAGTGGTATCAACGGTATGATTGGAGCACTGAACGGACTTAAATTCGATGTACCAGATTGGGTACCGGGCCTTGGAGGGAAAAAATTCAGTCTGAATATACCGACCATTGGCACCATCACAATACCTAGACTTGCCAACGGCGGTATTACAACTGGTAGCACTCTTGCAAACATTGGAGAAGCCGGGCGAGAAGCAGTATTACCATTGGAAAACAACCTGTCATACTTGGAGCCGCTTGCAAACATGATCGCAAGCAAGATGGAAGGTGTACAGACGGTGCGGATCGTACCGGATGAGAGCGGAATCTTTAAGGTGGTGAGAGACGAAGCAAGCAGTTATTATAGAAGAACCGGAAATCCCGCATTTGATTTTTAGGAAAGGAGCAGGACATGGCATACAGTGGGTTTTTGATAAAAGTAGGCGATTATACCGTTCCTTTCCGGTACATTGAAGCCAAGAAGTATAAATGCAGCATAAAAGGACAGGATCTTGATTCATACCGGGATGCAAACGGCATCTTACATCGAGAAGCCTTACAGAATGTCGCAATTAAAGTTGAATGGGAAACGCCAACCGATATTGATGAATCTGCGCTGCGGTCACTTATGGATAGCATCCGAGGGCAATATATTAATGCCGTTGAAAAGAAAGCATTGGTAACTGTTTATATGCCGGAAATCGGGAAATATGTATCAATGTACTGCTATGCTCCGGATATCGAGTATACGATCAGATACGCAGATGAAACAACGATTGAATACGAATCGTTTCGGCTTGCATTTGTGGGTTATGGAGGTACGGTATGATGAATGTATCAGAAATGTTTTTGGATGACAGTATTGACAAGCAGATCATCATTGCGACCGAGGATGGTAAGGTAAAGATCACGAATACAGAGCTTCATGAGGATAAGTTTGAACTGACTGAAAGTCTGTGCTCCGAGGATGAATTGCAATTCGGAGCGTGTGAAGCGAGTGTTTTGAAATTTACCATATCAAACATATTTCTGCCAATGAAAGGGAAGTGGATCACGGTTAAGATCACTCCAAAGGGAGTGGATGCGCCGTACCAGATCGGGCGATATAAGGTCTATTCTGATAAACCGACCGCCGACCGGAAATGCCGGGACGTGGAAGCCTACGATGCGCTGTATGATGTCCTTAACGCTGATATGGCGGCGTGGTATAACTCACTTACATTCCCGATGACTTTAAAGGCTTTCCGGGATGCATTCTTTTCACATTTTGGTGTGGAGCAGGAAACAATCAGCCTTGTCAATGACAACATGACTGTGGAAAAGACGATTGAGATCACCGGCAGCAGTGCAGACGGAAGTACGATCGGAGAAGCGCTATCCGGTAAAACGGTGCTTTCGTGTATCTGCGAGATCAACGGGTGCTTCGGGCATATTGGACGTGATGGGAAATTCCGCTATATTTCACTCGATCAAGAAATGCAGGGGCTGTATCCGCGGAATGATCTCTATCCGGCGGATGATCTGTATCCAAGGGACCCGCACAGCAAGCCGATCGGACGTAGTTTTTATATTTCTGCACAGTACGAGGACTACACCGTAAAATCCATAGATAAGTTGCAAATCATGGAAAAAGAAAATGACATAGGTGTGATCGTCGGATCTGGTAACAATGGCTATGAAATCAAGGGAAACTTTCTCGTATACGGCAAAAGCTCAACCGAATTAAGGGAGATCGCAAACAACGTGTACGGAAAGATCAGAGGAATTGTGTATCGCCCATTCTCGGCGGACTGCAAAGGAAATCCGTGCTTAGAGGTCGGTGCGGCGATCAGATTTAACACAAAGTACGAAATTGTTGAATCATATGTTTTAAAGCGTACTTTGAAAGGCATACAGGCTTTGCGGGATGCAATCAGCGCAGACGGTGAGGAGTACCGGACAAAAAAGGTAAACTCGGTACATGAGGACATCCTGCAGCTTAAGGGCAAGAGCAATGTCCTTGAACGCACGATCGAGGAAACCAAGTCTACGATCACAGATGTGGAAAAAGGACTGCAGTCGCAGATTACACAAAATGCGGAATCCATTACGATGGAAGTGACCAGAGCCAAGGGCGCAGAGGGTACGCTATCCAGTAAGATCACCCAGACAGCAGAAAGCATCACAGCTGAAGTAACCAGAGCCAAGGGCGCAGAAGAATCCTTGTCGAGTAGTATTACTCAGACAGCGGAGAGCATTAAGACCAAAGTAAGCAAAGGGAGCGTGTCATCAGAAATTAGCCAGGAATCAGATAAAGTTACGCTGACAGCAAACCGGCTGATTGTAAATAGCACAGGATTTAACCTGGACGGAAACGGAAATGCCAGCCTTTCCGGAACGATTACCAGTAGCGTGATGAATGCAAGCACCATTACCGGTACTACGATCACCGGCTCCACGTTTCACGCGGTCGGTGACAGCGTAGCTGACGAGACACGGTTGTTTGTGACCACGAACGCCGATTCAAACTACGCAACGTTCATATCTGCCGGCGGTTGCCGATCAGAGGGACCATCTTACTATGGATATATTGGTCATAACGAGGTCGGCGTTAAAGCACGGAATGACAGCTATAAGGCTATACTCAATAGCTTGGGGCTTGATACGAGCGGCGGTATTATCGCTGGCGGATCAATGCAAGTATATGGAACCAAGAATCGAATTGTAGAAACCGAGAATTATTCCGAACGGCTCCAATACTGTTATGAAACGCCTACGCCGATGTTCGGGGATGTGGGCGAGGGAAAAACGGATGAAACCGGAAAGTGCATGATCTATCTTGATGATGTCTTTGCAGAAACCATAGATACAGATGTGCAGTATCAGGTGTTTTTGCAGGCGTATGGTGATGGTCGTGTGTATGTCAACGAAAGGTCCCCGTCTTATTTTACAGTCTTCGGCACGCCGGGGCTTGCATTTGGATGGGAGATCAAGGCGGTTCAAAAAGGTTATGATACGATCCGGCTTGAAAGTTTTGAAAAACCAGTCCACGAAGAAACGGCAACCGATTTGACTTATCGGATGTTGGCAAATATTGAAACTGATAATAAGGATGATGCGGAAACAGCGTATCAGTACCTTGAAACATTATTATATGATGCGGATGCAGAAAGTGAGGAAGTGGCAGCATGAAAAATATAAAAGGAATCGCATTTGCGGCTGATGGCAGTATGAAAAGGTTAGCAATCACCTATGACGAGGTAAACAGCGACGGAAAGGTAACAAACCAGAATGTCAAGGTCAACAGGGTTGTGACGGATGATAAGGTGATTAATGCCTTGGCAACGGTAGAAGCCTTTGCGCAATCAATCGCAGACGAAGAATAGAGGTGGTCACATGAATAAGGCTTGTAATCGGACTATCTGGGAGAATTACCCAAGCATCAAGACACCGGTTAATGAACAGAATCTTAACAAAATAGAGGCGGCAGTGGATGAAATCGATGATCGTGTCATTGCTATGGATACGTCCAAGGTTGATCTGGCGAAAGCCAATGATCTTGTGAAAGAAATCCTGTGGGATGAATCAGATGGTACACTGACTGTGGTTAAGATGTCCGGATCCAAGGCAGTAATCGATACCAAATTGGAAAAGCTGGCTGTGAATTTTGATTATGATCCGCAGTCGCAGCAGTTAATTATCACACTTGATGATGGCACCACGCAGAATGTTGATTTGTCTGCGCTGATTACAGAATATGAATTTCTTGATTCCGATACGATCGCATTTGAGATTACAGACGGCAAAATCAAAGCTATCGTAAAGAATGGTTCCATTACGGAAGATATGCTGCAACCTAACTATTTGGCAGACATTAAGGTTGAAGTCGCAAAAGCACAGCAATCCGAGACGGCGGCAAATATCAGCGCAAAAGCGGCGGAAAGCTATGCTGTGGGCGGTACAGGCACAAGAACTGGCGAGGATGAGGATAATGCCGAGTATTACTGCGCAAAGGCGGCGGAGTACAACGCAAACATTGAGAAGCGCTTAAGGCTTGCCACATTCGGTTTGAACGACGATGGCGAGTTAATATACACAGATAACACAGGAAATAACTTTTCCGTCAACGATGACGGAGATCTGATATGGGAGGTGGCTTAAATGGCAAACGCGGGAAGAGTGGCAATCGTACCAAAAGGCGATTGGAGCGCAGCAGTGGAGTATAAGCGGTTGGATGCGGTTGCGTACAACAATACATTGTACATAGCAAAAAAAGCCGTGCCAGCCGGTACATTGCCGACGGATACAGAATACTGGATGAAATGCGTAGTTGGTGGCGCAGGATCAATCGCAACAACAGAGGATGCAGGAATCGTAAAACCGGACGGTGATACGATCACAGTGGATGAGGATGGAACGATCCACGGTGCGGCTGTAAATGTGGCAACAACAGAGGATGCAGGAATCGTAAAAGCTGGTGATGACATTAATGTGGATGCGGCAGGGGAAATGAGCCTTAAAACGGATTTTACGGTGCAGGCAGATCTTGCCGAATTGACTGGTACAGAGGACAGAAAGACATTTTTCGGAAAGATTGCCAAAGCAGTGAGTACACTGATTGCGCATATCAATAATAAGTCAAATCCGCATGGTGTAACCAAAGCGCAGGTCGGGCTTGGGAATTGCAACAATACGGCAGATAGCGCTAAGTCTGTGAAATATGCTACAACAGCCGGTACGTTAGATGGATTTACGGACATAAAAAATTCCACACCCAAGCAGGCAGGGGAAAGCACGAATGGAAGAGCGTTCTATTTGGGATTTAACGGAGGAGCTGGGGTGGTCTATTGCGTACCCAATGGTGATATGACAGTTGGAAATGCCACAAATGCGGACACTGTTGACGGGAAGCATTTTACAGATATCCAGACAGATGCGCAGACGCGAGCTAATGCGCGGTTAGCGAGAAGCGGCGGAACGATGACCGGGAATATCGACATGAACAATAATTTAATCACAAATATAAGGATATTGCGGGCAATGTCACCAAATCCATTATATCTACAAAGTGAAAACTCTGTGCAGATAACGAATTCTGCCGCTAACGCAAATATGGATATAAGATGTGCGACACTGCATTATACTGGTTTGGCGGCGGATTCTTACCGTGGAGCAAAGGAAAATATCAGCCTGGCAACAGAGGAAAGGATACGAAAGATTCTGGAAATTCCGGTCGAGGTGTTTGATTACCGGCCGGGCTTTGGAAACGATCAGAAAAGCGTGGTTGGTGTGATTGTAGACGAGGTAGAAAAGATAATACCGGAAGCGGTGGTCATACCGGAGGATTGGAATAAAGAAGAGTTTAACGAGTTGCTGGGTGATATGGGAAACAAGGGAGTGCCGGGCGTTGACCAGACAAAATTTATACCATATTTGATCGCACTTGCACAACTGCAACAGAAAGAACTAGATGAACTTAGACAGAAGGTAACTGAATTAAAAAACGAATAAGGAAGGGTTGATTATTATGCTGAACATGTATGTGAATAAAACAGAATTGATGCCAGTAGGACTTGGAGCGCAGAAAGGTAACTTAAACGGCGAAGATGTGCTTGTGGTTGCTTTTTGTACGGACAGGCAGATTGATGATGCACTTGCCATCTTTAAGGTACTGCCGGACGACACGGTAATTAAAATTGTCAACGAAAAAAAGGAACAGGCGTATACCGGATATGTGTCTCTTGGGGACGAGATAAATATTAAATCCAATGTGGACGGCACATACAACTATACGGTGTATCTGCACAAAAAATCAGCGTTGGACATTGCTAAGCAGGCGGCAGCGGATGTGGAATATCTGGCAGCAGTGTCTGGCGTAGAGTTATAAAAAGAAAGGTTAAAAAGGTGAAGAACATGGACGTAAAAGGATTGGCACTTAAGAACTACCCGAAATACTGGAGTAAAGAGAGACTTGCATATCTTGTCAGTATTGGGCGGCTGACAAAAGAAGACTACGCGGAGATTACTTGTGAAGAGTACAAGAAAGTAAGGAGTTGAGATTATGCCATTAAGTGAAGAGTACATCAAAAAACAGTTTGAAACGACAGAGGATCGGCTTAACGATCATGCGGAGCGTCTCCGGACGATGGAAAAGGGCGTAGCGGTGACGGATGCAAGGGTAGACACCCTCTGTGCATCGTTGGAAAAGCAGACAAAATCCATCAATGCGCTGATCGGCACATTTGCCACAGCACTGGTGGGATTTTTCATCTATGCAGTGGAAGTTGGCGTATTTAAGTAGGAACTGAATATTTTATAAGAAAGGTTAAAAAGGTGAAGAGTATGTTTAAGAATTGTGTATTGAATCCGAGTGTAAGCACAAAGGAATGGTTTAAGAAAGCGGGGATCCGCGCAGTAAAGACTATGGCACAGACAGCAGGTGGTATGCTTGTGATTGGTGCTTTTAACGAAACTGCATGGAGTATTTTGATCCAGACAACGATTGTAACCGGAATTGCATCTATGCTGACATCTATTGCGGGTCTGCCGGAGTGCGAAGAGTGTAAGGAGGAGTAATCATGGCGAATAGAACAATCAGTGCAGCAGGGATTGCACTTATTAAACGCTTTGAGGGCTGTCGTTTGACAGCCTATAAATGCTCCGCGGGCGTATGGACCATCGGGTATGGTCATACATCTGGCGTACATAGTGGACAGGCTATCACACAGGCGCAGGCGGATGCGTTACTGCGGCAGGATCTGGAAAAATTTGAGCGGTATGTCAACAGTACTGCATATGTGCCGATCACTGCGCAACTTAATGAGAATCAGTTCGCGGCACTGGTTAGCTTTGCTTTTAACTGCGGACAGGGCAACCTCAAGAGATTATGCGCAGGCAGAAATACAGTACAGATCGCGGCGGCAATGCCACAGTATTGTAAAGCGGCAGGAAGAAAGTTGCCGGGGCTGGTGCAGCGTAGAGCGGCAGAGGTGGCGTTGTTTAATACGCCGGTTACTACTGCACCCGCAAATCAGCCGGCGATCAAAGTGGCGGAAGCACAGCACATCCAACCGAACTACCAGCCGGGACAGGCTTATTTTGTCCATGCGGACAACCTGCGCATCCGATCAACACCGAGTACACAGGGAAAGATCATTGGCAAGATCGGGAACCGCGCGGTATGCAACAAGGCAACGACCAGAGACAGTGCGGGGGCAATCTGGATGAATATCTCCGGATCCGCAAAAGAGGAATGGATCTGCGCCGACACAGGCGTAAAGAGTTTTGTGTATTAGAGATAGGACAAGCCGGAGGGAGAAATCCTTCCGGCTTTTTACGTTATAACGAAAGTTTAAAATATGGCTTACAGAAAAAATATTAGTTGTGTGGTCTATGCCCACATTTTGCCCACAAACGAGTAAATTA
>ERZ1106943.1283-NODE-1283-length-26509-cov-8.173169_pt1 | contig 26509 bp, 15 predicted proteins | sample MGYA00403671_ERZ1106943 | MGnify/ENA primary metagenome ERZ1106943 (study PRJEB35170, sample SAMEA104062427) | human gut metagenome | biome: human gut; feature: human-associated habitat; material: faeces | place: Denmark | collected 2012-06-14 ...
TAACGATATGCTTGCAACAGGCAAAAGGATCATCCCCACGCGTGTGGGGACAAGTATCGAAAAATTAAAGTAAAGAAAGGAAAATCAGGATCATCCCCACGCGTGTGGGGACAAGTTTTTGTTTGCAAACCTAGCGACCTTGATAATAGGATCATCCCCACGCGTGTGGGGACAAGAACAAGAAAGGAGCGTCTACAGAAAATGGCTGAGGATCATCCCCACGCGTGTGGGGACAAGACCCGTGAGTAAAGTAATAGTTTAATTCGCTAGAGATCATCCCCACGCGTGTGGGGACAAGACAATCTGCTTATCAGGACGATAAAGCGAGTTAGGATCATCCCCACGCGTGTGGGGACAAGCCTATAAGCACTTCCGTTTTGTCATTACTTATAGGATCATCCCCACGCGTGTGGGGACAAGTATTCCAGATGAGATAGTTTTTGTTACGGGTGGGGATCATCCCCACGCGTGTGGGGACAAGAAATATCAACTTCCGTTGCGCCCGATAAATAAGGGATCATCCCCACGCGTGTGGGGACAAGCGCCTATAACGTAATCCTTACTCTTGTTGCCCGGGATCATCCCCACGCGTGTGGGGACAAGTAGTAGTCGCTATGCCTGCTGTGTTAGTTTGTGGGATCATCCCCACGCGTGTGGGGACAAGGACATCAACAAACTTTGCACCGTCGGGGCTGACGGATCATCCCCACGCGTGTGGGGACAAGCACACATGATGTCATGGTATACCTTTGTAGACAGGATCATCCCCACGCGTGTGGGGACAAGAAAAAGTCATATATATTATTTCCTATAGTTACAGGATCATCCCCACGCGTGTGGGGACAAGGTGTCCGTGCCACTTTAAAGCGATATCATACCAGGATCATCCCCACGCGTGTGGGGACAAGGGCGATTTTGTCATCCTGCGCCGTAAGCCGCTGGGATCATCCCCACGCGTGTGGGGACAAGCTATAAAGTTATTGACCTTATCAGATATTGCCGGGATCATCCCCACGCGTGTGGGGACAAGGTGTCAGACGCCTTGCCAAGCGTCATAGCTGTAGGATCATCCCCACGCGTGTGGGGACAAGCTTTTTTAAATATCAACGGCGTTTCCAGCTTCAGGATCATCCCCACGCGTGTGGGGACAAGATCTGCGATGCAGTGATAACGCAGTTTTTTATAGGATCATCCCCACGCGTGTGGGGACAAGCACTGCCTGACTTAGTCGGGTCAAAGACTGATGGGATCATCCCCACGCGTGTGGGGACAAGTGTTTGTGCTATACTTATATAAAAAGGGGGTGAGGATCATCCCCACGCGTGTGGGGACAAGAGGTCAATGCCGTTGTGCGTAGGATATTCGGGAGGATCATCCCCACGCGTGTGGGGACAAGATATCGGTTTTGTTGATATTGACGGCAACGATAGGATCATCCCCACGCGTGTGGGGACAAGCAATGTATAACGATATGCTTGCAACAGGCAAAAGGATCATCCCCACGCGTGTGGGGACAAGTTAAAGTGTTTGATTGAAACAACCCCTTTGATAGGATCATCCCCACGCGTGTGGGGACAAGAATGTAATTAGACTTTTTGAGAACCCAGCCGAAGGATCATCCCCACGCGTGTGGGGACAAGTACTATGAAACATTATGTAAGACAAGCGCAAAGGGATCATCCCCACGCGTGTGGGGACAAGGATTTTACATAAAAAAGGACAAATTGCCATTTAGGATCATCCCCACGCGTGTGGGGACAAGACATGTTTATGCAGATATGGTAAGGAGGTAATAGGATCATCCCCACGCGTGTGGGGACAAGCGACCGTTATCAGAAAGTCACGGTAGGCAAAGAGGATCATCCCCACGCGTGTGGGGACAAGGAAAGCACGGGTATGATCGAAAGCCCCGAAGAAGGATCATCCCCACGCGTGTGGGGACAAGTGTATTTTTGATCTTTGCGTTATTGTTTGTCAAGGATCATCCCCACGCGTGTGGGGACAAGAAGCGAGATTAAAGTTGACAAAGACGGCGACCGGGATCATCCCCACGCGTGTGGGGACAAGATTCAACGGCGGTAATTTCGCTTATGGGTGTTAGGATCATCCCCACGCGTGTGGGGACAAGAGCCCCTGCCGCTCTGCGTTAATTATCTTTTAGGGATCATCCCCACGCGTGTGGGGACAAGATTCACGAAATGACAATTGCAGACTATGAAGCGGGATCATCCCCACGCGTGTGGGGACAAGGTAGTAATATCACGAAGTTGTTTGTCTAAAAAAGGATCATCCCCACGCGTGTGGGGACAAGAAGAGGTGATTTTATGAAATTTTATCCTATGTAGGATCATCCCCACGCGTGTGGGGACAAGTAATATAAAAGATAATTTTACGGTTAATGGTAAGGATCATCCCCACGCGTGTGGGGACAAGTACGAAATTCAATGTTATTTTTTACTACTACTAGGATCATCCCCACGCGTGTGGGGACAAGTTCCTACTCCCTTACCTTGAACGCAAAGGATTAGGATCATCCCCACGCGTGTGGGGACAAGTTTTATACAGTATAACCGCTTGCTAGGTATTTGGGATCATCCCCACGCGTGTGGGGACAAGTCCCATGGCAGAGGGGTTAACGGCAGGCGTTTTTAATCATCCCCACGCGTGTGGGGACAAGTCCAAAACTATGAAGGCGTTAGTGCCGCAATAGGGATCATCCCCACGCGTGTGGGGACAAGTCAAGTTCAGGCTTAACTTCCGTGCGCGCTCTAGGATCATCCCCACGCGTGTGGGGACAAGAATCGCAGAGCTTGCAAAGCTCTTTGCCGAGCAGGATCATCCCCACGCGTGTGGGGACAAGAAATTTTATAATCAAACTCCGTCAACATTACTGGGATCATCCCCACGCGTGTGGGGACAAGTTTTTAACAGTAAAATTATAACAATCGGTTAAAGGATCATCCCCACGCGTGTGGGGACAAGTCTTTCACTTCCCTGCTACCAAATACGAATTTAGGATCATCCCCACGCGTGTGGGGACAAGACCTGTGTTTTACCAATTTGTGTAACGGTCTGAGGATCATCCCCACGCGTGTGGGGACAAGCACATCACGCATAAGTCAATACTAATTTTTATATAATCATCCCCACGCGTGTGGGGACAAGCAAAATCGTTTTGGAAGAAAACTATGCAGAAGAGGATCATCCCCACGCGTGTGGGGACAAGAGCTCCCCGCAACTTTATCAACACATCGCTTTAGGATCATCCCCACGCGTGTGGGGACAAGACTATGCCAAAGATAGTATTTGCCAACCAAACAGGATCATCCCCACGCGTGTGGGGACAAGTTTAACAGAATTAACAGAAAAAGAATTGCAATAGGATCATCCCCACGCGTGTGGGGACAAGTCACGTCTAAACAGCTGGTTATAATGCGAGCCAGGATCATCCCCACGCGTGTGGGGACAAGTTGGTCGCCTTCGTATGCTGATATTGTAACCAAGGATCATCCCCACGCGTGTGGGGACAAGAAGGATTTCGTTGCGGAATGCAAGGATGGCAGAGGATCATCCCCACGCGTGTGGGGACAAGAAAAGAGACCCAAAACTTTGTGCAATCTGCCAAGGATCATCCCCACGCGTGTGGGGACAAGAGAATAAAGAAAATTCTTAAAGGCATAGCAAAGGGATCATCCCCACGCGTGTGGGGACAAGAACGCTCTTGTATCATCGTACCACTGTGACAAAGGATCATCCCCACGCGTGTGGGGACAAGATACAATGATTATATCGGTAACAACTCAAATCGGGATCATCCCCACGCGTGTGGGGACAAGTAACAAATTATGTCCGCACTGTGTCGGTTATCGGGATCATCCCCACGCGTGTGGGGACAAGCACATCAAGTACAGCGTAAAGGACTTCAATATAGGATCATCCCCACGCGTGTGGGGACAAGATTGCACTGCTTATATATACAGCGGCGAGCGACGGATCATCCCCACGCGTGTGGGGACAAGAAAGTTCAACAATTTTTGTTGTTTTTACCCCGAGGATCATCCCCACGCGTGTGGGGACAAGTAGGTATCCCCTTGTTCTTCTATCCATTCACCGGGATCATCCCCACGCGTGTGGGGACAAGAGTGCTTATCCATCAATAATGTTGCAATATAAAGGATCATCCCCACGCGTGTGGGGACAAGAAGCATTAATAAAATCATTTATGCCGCTAGATAGGATCATCCCCACGCGTGTGGGGACAAGCATCAGCCCGCAGAGGAAATAGAGTTATTTTATATATCATCCCCACGCGTGTGGGGACAAGCAGAAACGTAAATTGCGGCGGCACAGAGTTACAGGATCATCCCCACGCGTGTGGGGACAAGTTTTAATAATCACGCAAGCGCAAACAGTATATAGGATCATCCCCACGCGTGTGGGGACAAGCTGGGAACAACTGGCAACATGGGATCAGAGTAAGGATCATCCCCACGCGTGTGGGGACAAGAATTATCAGCAAGCGATATAGTAGCGGCAAAAAGGATCATCCCCACGCGTGTGGGGACAAGTATTTGCTCCCACAAATATTATACAAGGGGGTAGGATCATCCCCACGCGTGTGGGGACAAGTTTCGGCATTATTTCCTGCATTTTGGTGTTTAAGGATCATCCCCACGCGTGTGGGGACAAGTTACGCTCACTGCACAGGGATAATGCAGTTTGAGGATCATCCCCACGCGTGTGGGGACAAGGAAGCTAGAGAGTATCTGAAGGACGGTGTGAAAGGATCATCCCCACGCGTGTGGGGACAAGCCGAAAGCTGTACTGCGGCGTTATACTCCGCAAGGATCATCCCCACGCGTGTGGGGACAAGTTCCAATTGAGTGCTATGACGGCGATTGGCAAAGGATCATCCCCACGCGTGTGGGGACAAGTTGCAGTCTTTATCTGTCCCGTTTCTTTCAGCGGGATCATCCCCACGCGTGTGGGGACAAGTTCTCATAATGGGAGCATCGGACGAAGCAGTAAGGATCATCCCCACGCGTGTGGGGACAAGCCGATTTTGACGGAGAAAAATACACGATTGGCGGGATCATCCCCACGCGTGTGGGGACAAGCCAACTGGAGCGACCAGCGACTGCGGGAGATACGGATCATCCCCACGCGTGTGGGGACAAGATAGTGGATATCAACGCTGAGGTGTTCCAATTGGGATCATCCCCACGCGTGTGGGGACAAGGATATGGATTAAGAGAGGGCAGCCATTTGCAAAGGATCATCCCCACGCGTGTGGGGACAAGTGCATCCCTACATCTCGCGATTGCACAGTTGTAGGATCATCCCCACGCGTGTGGGGACAAGCAGCGTACTGTCCTATCGTTTCGGGGATAACGGGGATCATCCCCACGCGTGTGGGGACAAGAAAATACCATAGGCATATCAGTCTGTGCTTCGAGGATCATCCCCACGCGTGTGGGGACAAGTCATTCCAGATTTCTCAGTTTACAGCTGAGGAAGGATCATCCCCACGCGTGTGGGGACAAGAAAACATCGTTAGCGATATACTGTCTTTCCTCGGGATCATCCCCACGCGTGTAGGGACAAGAAAAAGTCATATATATTGTCACCGACAGTAACAGGATCATCCCCACGCGTGTGGGGACAAGTGGTTAGCTGTGCTTCGTACTGCTGAGCCAGTGGGATCATCCCCACGCGTGTGGGGACAAGTTTTAACAATATGTTAATTTCGGGCGAAGCAAGGGATCATCCCCACGCGTGTGGGGACAAGATCCTACAGTGATTATAGCGCAGAAAGCGTGTAGGATCATCCCCACGCGTGTGGGGACAAGAAGCACAGCTGACCCGAATCGAAAAAAGACTTAGGATCATCCCCACGCGTGTGGGGACAAGTCAGAAAGGGAAGCAGGAGAAATATTAAGCATAGGATCATCCCCACGCGTGTGGGGACAAGGTACGGTTGTCAGTTACAGTGTCTGCGCCAGCAGGATCATCCCCACGCGTGTGGGGACAAGGATAATAAGCTCACTTGGTTTTCCTATCGCTTGGGATCATCCCCACGCGTGTGGGGACAAGTAAACACCGTTGATGTACTCCTGATTAAGGTGGGGATCATCCCCACGCGTGTGGGGACAAGTTTTTTACTGTACCAGTTTTTGTGAGTGTACGGGGATCATCCCCACGCGTGTGGGGACAAGATCTTGACGAAATCGTCAAAAAGATAAACACGGGGATCATCCCCACGCGTGTGGGGACAAGTTTAAAAATCACGTTATCGGCTCAAGAGATGAAGGATCATCCCCACGCGTGTGGGGACAAGCTCTCTATAACGTGATATTCTTTAGCTGTAATAGGATCATCCCCACGCGTGTGGGGACAAGATCACACAGAAACCAAAACAGCCTTTATGTATAGGATCATCCCCACGCGTGTGGGGACAAGGATACTTACGGATATGACCCCGACCGCCACATAGGATCATCCCCACGCGTGTGGGGACAAGAGGTAAAAACGCATATAAGTGCTATGATTTGTGGGATCATCCCCACGCGTGTGGGGACAAGCCCCTCGTTCGAGGGGAAAAACTACCAACCTTAGGATCATCCCCACGCGTGTGGGGACAAGTCTTAAGCACTATAAACAAGCTGGTTGAACTGAGGATCATCCCCACGCGTGTGGGGACAAGTTTCTTTTCTCTTTCGCTGACTTTTTTCTTGTAGGATCATCCCCACGCGTGTGGGGACAAGCAAATTATGAACAAATATAATAATGTTAGCAGAGGATCATCCCCACGCGTGTGGGGACAAGTGTTCTTCTTCGATTTCCGCTTGCGTTACCTCAGGATCATCCCCACGCGTGTGGGGACAAGCGCACACATATCACGGTGAAAGCACCGCAATAAGGATCATCCCCACGCGTGTGGGGACAAGGCGGCTATCGCTTTAGAAAGGATACAAAAGTTAGGATCATCCCCACGCGTGTGGGGACAAGACCGTAATTTCCGTTGCAAACGCAAGCCGACCGGGATCATCCCCACGCGTGTGGGGACAAGTGATTGACGAACTCGGCGAACTGGAAATCGAAGGGATCATCCCCACGCGTGTGGGGACAAGTTGGCAACTTCGTTACTGTCAAAGTTCATGTAGGGATCATCCCCACGCGTGTGGGGACAAGGCAAGTGTCGCTCTCCAGACAGTCAGCGAAACAGGATCATCCCCACGCGTGTGGGGACAAGTTCCTTTGTAAAAATACGATTTGCCACAAACGGGGATCATCCCCACGCGTGTGGGGACAAGCATACTCCGTCATCGGAAATTTATATTGTAGCAGGATCATCCCCACGCGTGTGGGGACAAGAAGTTGTTTCAAAGCGTCTCCCCTTTGTGCCTGGGATCATCCCCACGCGTGTGGGGACAAGTTTTATCGATAGCTACATAAAGGATATATCGACGGATCATCCCCACGCGTGTGGGGACAAGTTGCAGAACAAAAAAGTTAGTCGGTGATTTGGAGGATCATCCCCACGCGTGTGGGGACAAGGGGATTGTTTGAATTAGAAGAAACATATGATAGAGGATCATCCCCACGCGTGTGGGGACAAGAACCGCCGAGAGTGTGCATTTCTTGACCGTCAAGGATCATCCCCACGCGTGTGGGGACAAGTTAGGGGTGGTTTTACTCATGCACAAACCGCCAGGATCATCCCCACGCGTGTGGGGACAAGCTTTGCCTTGCGGTGTACCACAGTCATAGGGAGGGATCATCCCCACGCGTGTGGGGACAAGCTGTGGGATATAAGCCACAGAGCGACGGCACACGGATCATCCCCACGCGTGTGGGGACAAGGGCAAATGTTAGGTAACTTAACTACGAACATTGGGATCATCCCCACGCGTGTGGGGACAAGCGTTCTTATCAAAGACATATCCGACCTCGGATAGGATCATCCCCACGCGTGTGGGGACAAGTAAGACAAGCGCAAAGTTAAACGAAGTTATTGAGGATCATCCCCACGCGTGTGGGGACAAGCTATAGAGGATTTGCGCTTGACTGGGGAAGTAGGGATCATCCCCACGCGTGTGGGGACAAGCCCCCGAAGGGTGAGAGCCGAAGCCCTCAACCGGGATCATCCCCACGCGTGTGGGGACAAGCTTGTGTGCTTGTCGATAAGGATTTTTTCCAGAGGATCATCCCCACGCGTGTGGGGACAAGGCAAACGCAAGCCGACCGTTTTCAAAAAGTGGAGGATCATCCCCACGCGTGTGGGGACAAGCACCTTACGGCTTGTGCCGTTCCTTTCGTTTCAGGATCATCCCCACGCGTGTGGGGACAAGTTACAAAAATAAATGATAATCCTACCGTGAAGGGGATCATCCCCACGCGTGTGGGGACAAGTTACCCGATGAATTTGTTTTACTCAATGACTTAGGATCATCCCCACGCGTGTGGGGACAAGTAGTGCTTGCTTACTGTCTTGTCTGTAAGCACAGGATCATCCCCACGCGTGTGGGGACAAGAAAATACTCCTTTAAATTTTAAGGGGTCAGTTAGGATCATCCCCACGCGTGTGGGGACAAGAAGAAATTATTGCTTTTAAGAAAGGAAGTTATAGGATCATCCCCACGCGTGTGGGGACAAGTATATTCGACCAATATAACGAAAACACATTGAAGGATCATCCCCACGCGTGTGGGGACAAGGTTAGCAACAGCGGAAATGTTTAACAGCGGCGAGGATCATCCCCACGCGTGTGGGGACAAGTTTTTTTGACTGCTTGACTTTTTGCACAAGCTGGGATCATCCCCACGCGTGTGGGGACAAGTATTTGCGATTACAAAAGTGCCTTGCGGTGCGGGGATCATCCCCACGCGTGTGGGGACAAGTTAAACAGATAAGCGCAATACTGAATACCAGCAGGATCATCCCCACGCGTGTGGGGACAAGTTTTCTTTTATTTTTTGGGGTGTATTTTAAAGGGGATCATCCCCACGCGTGTGGGGACAAGTGTAGCAACTGCTACAAAATCAAAAAAACTGCAGGATCATCCCCACGCGTGTGGGGACAAGCTGTAAATACGGTAAGCAAGCATATACTTAATCGGGATCATCCCCACGCGTGTGGGGACAAGACAAGGTATCGAGATACACCCTGTCAATTTTTGGGATCATCCCCACGCGTGTGGGGACAAGCTTCCAATTCTACTTGATTCGCAACCGTATTTAGGATCATCCCCACGCGTGTGGGGACAAGAAATCTAAAAGAAATTTTTGGAAGAAGTGCTAGGGATCATCCCCACGCGTGTGGGGACAAGTGTTAAGCACAGTGGGCAAACTTGTAGAACTTAGGATCATCCCCACGCGTGTGGGGACAAGCCTTTTCTTTTTTCAATAAATTCTTCCAAAATAGGATCATCCCCACGCGTGTGGGGACAAGTGGCTTTACATACACTGACGAATGCGTAAAGCGGGATCATCCCCACGCGTGTGGGGACAAGATTCGGTCATAGGGAATTTATATTGCAACATTAGGATCATCCCCACGCGTGTGGGGACAAGAACTTCAAAATCTCCCTTAGGCGGTTTAGGGTAGGATCATCCCCACGCGTGTGGGGACAAGTACCCAGCCTGTCGGAGCGTTGCCTATACCTATGGATCATCCCCACGCGTGTGGGGACAAGCTTGTATAATATATACGGTTTGTGCGTGTGTGAGGATCATCCCCACGCGTGTGGGGACAAGATACTATCAAAATAAATGGAAATATATGGGGAGGGATCATCCCCACGCGTGTGGGGACAAGGATAACGGGTAAATTTGCCGTCAGCGTGACGGAGGATCATCCCCACGCGTGTGGGGACAAGAACATTAATTGCGGTGGTACTGAATTACATTTAGGATCATCCCCACGCGTGTGGGGACAAGTACGAAATTCTGTGTTAATTTTTACTATCTCTAGGATCATCCCCACGCGTGTGGGGACAAGTAAATATGAACGTCAGTTATTGTCTAATGCTGAGGATCATCCCCACGCGTGTGGGGACAAGCACACTTGTCAGAGTTCGGAAGAAAAAATCAGAGGATCATCCCCACGCGTGTGGGGACAAGAGCATTTATGCCAGTGCCGTAAACGCAGAATGGGGATCATCCCCACGCGTGTGGGGACAAGCGGACTTTAAAAACCGTGCGACCTCAGCCCTCAGGATCATCCCCACGCGTGTGGGGACAAGGCGATACAGACTAACGGTGTTTTTTATCCCAACGGATCATCCCCACGCGTGTGGGGACAAGACACAGAAAATGATAGAAAAAAAATACTGTGAAGGATCATCCCCACGCGTGTGGGGACAAGACGTCATTATATTTTCATTTGCATACATCCATAGGATCATCCCCACGCGTGTGGGGACAAGGGTAATCATCGTCCACACGGTAATCGCACGTCAGGATCATCCCCACGCGTGTGGGGACAAGATTTTTTATAACCTTTTCGTAGTTATCCCCTTGGGATCATCCCCACGCGTGTGGGGACAAGAACATTTGGTTATTCCAACCAAAGTATTTTTTAGGATCATCCCCACGCGTGTGGGGACAAGAAGAAGAACACAGGGGCGCTAAAGCGTGGAATAAGGATCATCCCCACGCGTGTGGGGACAAGCGGTGATATTTTAACGGGTATTGATAGTTATGAGGATCATCCCCACGCGTGTGGGGACAAGCAGACTGCCAAAGTTATTTATATGAAAGCGCCAGGATCATCCCCACGCGTGTGGGGACAAGCGTTGTTTATATCAGCTTTAGACCAAAGCCGCAGGATCATCCCCACGCGTGTGGGGACAAGTGTAGGTTTCGGTGGAAAATCCGCGATGTTCTAGGATCATCCCCACGCGTGTGGGGACAAGGTGCAGTAACTCTGTGTCACTGCTTAATCCTTAGGATCATCCCCACGCGTGTGGGGACAAGTAACAACAGCTTAGGTAGCTCTAACGAATATCGGGATCATCCCCACGCGTGTGGGGACAAGTACAAGATTTTTATGATGTGGTAAACAATTACAGGATCATCCCCACGCGTGTGGGGACAAGCATACCGCACTTGCTGATGTTCACCACGGGCTAGGATCATCCCCACGCGTGTGGGGACAAGCGTCCACCACCATAGTAGGTATCTCTGCTATAGGGATCATCCCCACGCGTGTGGGGACAAGATAATTTGTTAAATCCGGTGAAATCTGAATATAGGATCATCCCCACGCGTGTGGGGACAAGATATCAAAAATATTTGGTGTTCGCAGATAGTTAGGATCATCCCCACGCGTGTGGGGACAAGCCCTGTCAATTTTTGTTGTTGGAAACTGGAAAAGGATCATCCCCACGCGTGTGGGGACAAGCGTTATGAGTTTTTTACGACTGATAACGCAACGGGATCATCCCCACGCGTGTGGGGACAAGAGGGCTATGTTTTTAGTTCGGATACCGAGCCTAGGATCATCCCCACGCGTGTGGGGACAAGGCAGACTGCCAAGTTATTTATATGAAAGTGCCAGGATCATCCCCACGCGTGTGGGGACAAGTATGCTTGTTTCGGGTGAAGCAAGCCTGACTGAGGATCATCCCCACGCGTGTGGGGACAAGGTGGAACAAAGCCCCTCATGTGAGGGGCTTTTAGGATCATCCCCACGCGTGTGGGGACAAGAACAGGATTAAAAACCGTTTGTGGCAAATCGTAGGATCATCCCCACGCGTGTGGGGACAAGGAGATAGCCTTTGAAACTGTGGGCTTATGGAAAGGATCATCCCCACGCGTGTGGGGACAAGAAGCCCGTACAAGCGGAGTTGAGGTTATATCAAGGATCATCCCCACGCGTGTGGGGACAAGTTTATCGGGATAAGATAACCGCAGTCCTTATCAGGATCATCCCCACGCGTGTGGGGACAAGGAGGATTTTTGTTAGATTGGGACAGTAGTTTAAGGATCATCCCCACGCGTGTGGGGACAAGTAATAATTTGCAAGCTTGACAATGGAAATGTTAGGATCATCCCCACGCGTGTGGGGACAAGATAACGGTGACCGTCTGAGAAACAGTGTTGACAGGATCATCCCCACGCGTGTGGGGACAAGTCCTCTTGATGGAGAAGTTGCGAGAGTTGCATAGGATCATCCCCACGCGTGTGGGGACAAGGGCGGTAAATCAAAATAGCGAGGATCATACTCGGGATCATCCCCACGCGTGTGGGGACAAGTCACACATACAACAGAATTACGATAACAGCGGAGGATCATCCCCACGCGTGTGGGGACAAGCTGGTCGTTATGATTATTATACAGGTTTAAAGAGGATCATCCCCACGCGTGTGGGGACAAGCCGCCCGTCCGCTATGCTATCGGCTGTTAGCCGGGATCATCCCCACGCGTGTGGGGACAAGTTTCCGATTTGGTAAATTTCGGGGTGTGCAATGGGATCATCCCCACGCGTGTGGGGACAAGAAAGGTATGCGCTTGTTTTGCCTTGTATACTTGGGATCATCCCCACGCGTGTGGGGACAAGTTTATCAATATTCGGTCATTTCGCAATATTTTAGGATCATCCCCACGCGTGTGGGGACAAGAAAGATTCCCACGTTCTGCCTATAATTACTGTTGGATCATCCCCACGCGTGTGGGGACAAGTAAAAAAAGTAGAAGAAGCGGCGAATATGGCAGGGATCATCCCCACGCGTGTGGGGACAAGTTAGAAATATCTTTTTTTATATAGTATATTCTGGGATCATCCCCACGCGTGTGGGGACAAGAAACAAAAACCGCACCGCAAGGCACTTTTGTAAGGATCATCCCCACGCGTGTGGGGACAAGAATCAAAAGGCAAAAACTAAAGGCGATATAAAAGGATCATCCCCACGCGTGTGGGGACAAGTTTACCCGTACAGATGATTGCGTTAAACGGTTAAGGATCATCCCCACGCGTGTGGGGACAAGCAACCCATTTTTCCGTTTCTTCTGTTAGCCTTGGGATCATCCCCACGCGTGTGGGGACAAGATACCGTTGATGATATTCTCAATGCTCCTGAGAAGGATCATCCCCACGCGTGTGGGGACAAGATTCTTTCAACTACATCTTTAATGGTAGAATCAGGATCATCCCCACGCGTGTGGGGACAAGATATTGCGTACTTACGGCTGTCAAAGCGGATAGGGATCATCCCCACGCGTGTGGGGACAAGAAATTACTGCCAAAGCAGATAAAAGGCGGCACAGGATCATCCCCACGCGTGTGGGGACAAGTGTTGAAGGATTTGCAAAGTCAAACTTCTACTAGGATCATCCCCACGCGTGTGGGGACAAGTCAGCTTTTATCAGGATAGGTGTTTTCTGGGCAGGATCATCCCCACGCGTGTGGGGACAAGGTGCAGTAACTCTGTGTCACTGCTTAATCCTTAGGATCATCCCCACGCGTGTGGGGACAAGTAACAACAGCTTAGGTAGCTCTAACGAATATCGGGATCATCCCCACGCGTGTGGGGACAAGTACAAGATTTTTATGATGTGGTAAACAATTACAGGATCATCCCCACGCGTGTGGGGACAAGCATACCGCACTTGCTGATGTTCACCACGGGCTAGGATCATCCCCACGCGTGTGGGGACAAGCGTCCACCACCATAGTAGGTATCTCTGCTATAGGGATCATCCCCACGCGTGTGGGGACAAGATAATTTGTTAAATCCGGTGAAATCTGAATATAGGATCATCCCCACGCGTGTGGGGACAAGATATCAAAAATATTTGGTGTTCGCAGATAGTTAGGATCATCCCCACGCGTGTGGGGACAAGCCCTGTCAATTTTTGTTGTTGGAAACTGGAAAAGGATCATCCCCACGCGTGTGGGGACAAGCGTTATGAGTTTTTTACGACTGATAACGCAACGGGATCATCCCCACGCGTGTGGGGACAAGAGGGCTATGTTTTTAGTTCGGATACCGAGCCTAGGATCATCCCCACGCGTGTGGGGACAAGTTTAACTTGTAACTATATGATGTTTCGCAACACGGATCATCCCCACGCGTGTGGGGACAAGCTCCAAATGTAACTACAAATACATTGCCTGCAGGGATCATCCCCACGCGTGTGGGGACAAGCTACTGTCCCAATCTAACAAAAATCCTCTGTAGGGATCATCCCCACGCGTGTGGGGACAAGCGCTACTATCAGGTGCAAAATATGCTCGTTCTGGGATCATCCCCACGCGTGTGGGGACAAGCGAAAAAGCTAATAAACGTTAGCCAAAATTGCAGGATCATCCCCACGCGTGTGGGGACAAGAGGCTTGCATAAGTCCGGCGCCCATTTCCGACAGGATCATCCCCACGCGTGTGGGGACAAGCTCTTTAATTCTGCTATAGTGTTATTTATATCAGGATCATCCCCACGCGTGTGGGGACAAGGTGCATAAAATACATATCATATCTATACGATAAGGATCATCCCCACGCGTGTGGGGACAAGTTCCTTGTAAAATGCAATTTTGGCTAACGTTTAGGATCATCCCCACGCGTGTGGGGACAAGATTTTATTGTACTTTTTCATGTGTTCCTCCTTAGGATCATCCCCACGCGTGTGGGGACAAGCATATTTTGCACCTGATAGTAGCGCAGATCGCAGGATCATCCCCACGCGTGTGGGGACAAGTAGCTGCCGCTACAGTTACCTGTCACACTGTCGGGATCATCCCCACGCGTGTGGGGACAAGCTTTAGGTTCTTTTTTTCAAGCGTGTATGAATAGGATCATCCCCACGCGTGTGGGGACAAGCGATAACTTTTGATTTTCCTTTCATATCCTGCAGGATCATCCCCACGCGTGTGGGGACAAGTTCGGTGCTGTTTTCGGTTACAAAGATGGTAAAGGATCATCCCCACGCGTGTGGGGACAAGGCTTAACGATGGCGAAAAATGGCAAGTATATGAGGATCATCCCCACGCGTGTGGGGACAAGTACCTAAAGCAATAATACATATCATTAAGCAAAGGATCATCCCCACGCGTGTGGGGACAAGTCAAAAATCCGATTTCAAAGTGAGCCCGATACAGGATCATCCCCACGCGTGTGGGGACAAGAAAAACTATTGACTTTATCGTGTAGATATGATAGGATCATCCCCACGCGTGTGGGGACAAGTTACAATATCACTCATTAGAAATCTCCTTTATAGGATCATCCCCACGCGTGTGGGGACAAGCGTTAAACCTTGCTTTTCCGCATAAATTCGCAAGGATCATCCCCACGCGTGTGGGGACAAGTTGAGCGTTTCCGCTATTTCAAATGGATAAATAGGATCATCCCCACGCGTGTGGGGACAAGACTATAAATGACATATGTTTATTTTCCTTTCTAGGATCATCCCCACGCGTGTGGGGACAAGTGTGCCACGTCCTTCAATCCACATTTCAGCGTGGGATCATCCCCACGCGTGTGGGGACAAGACATGAGCTTGACAAACTGCCGAAAATGTCAAGGGATCATCCCCACGCGTGTGGGGACAAGACTAAAGAAATCAAGGAAAATAGCGGTTTTGCAAAATCAACCGCTTAGATTTCCTTTAACTTTTCATAGATCCTTTGTGTAAGCAGACAATCGTTAAGCGCCCTATGAATCCTATCTTTATTATAATGCAAATCAAGATAATCCGCAATAGCTGATAATGAATATGAATTAATATCAAGTAGTTTTCTTGATATTTTAACTGTATCAATAATTTTTGACGGAACAAAATCAATTTTGTTTTCAGCACACGCAGATTTAATAAAATTCAGATCAAAACCGATATTATGCCCAACCAGAGGTTTTCCGTTGCATCGCATTGCAAACTCACTAAGTGCTTTGCTTTTGTCTGTTCCTTCACTTGCCAGTAATTCCTCCGTTATACCTGTAAGCCTGATAATCGCCTCCGGTATTTTTTTATCTGTTTTGACAAGCACAGAATATGTTTCCGCTACTGATCCGTTTTCAACCGTCACTGCACCGAGTTCTATTATTTCATCATCGGGATTAAGTCCCGTTGTTTCAATATCGATTACCGTATATGTATCCGATACACCGGATGATTTCTGTTTTTTCTCCGATAAACGATTTATGTGATTTGTCATAGCCTTAGGACGAATAACGTTTTCATCGTCACTTTTTGTCACACGTCTTTTTATAAGCTTTATGCCGTCATAATCTACCGGCTCCCATTGCGTATTGTGAATACGGAATTCCAGTTTCTGCTCGTTATTTGAGCTGTATGACATTGAAGCATGACCGTTTCCAATGTTTGAGCATACTCTATCCCATACGTTATCACGAACTCTTGCGTTCAGATTTCCGACATACACGCCTGTATCTATTTCCTGCATCCACCTGGAAAGATCTCCGCGCAGTTTAGGCGGACAACAACTCAGTGTAATTACTACCATCATATCGTCACCTGTATTGTTTACCGTAATCGAGAGGTTCGTTTTTATCATTCCACAGATACATGGCTTTTTCGTCATCCGGATTTTCTTCAGGCATCAGCAGATATTTAATATCGTGTACCATTCGCTCAAGCATATGAGCTTTCACCATTTCGTCACGGACCCTATGCCGTACAAATCTTGATATATCATCATTTACCGATGCAGCCGCTTCAAAAGATATCGGTATCGTGACTTCAGCTTTATAAAGATCGGCTATATCGTATACGAACGAACATTCGTGACCAATATGTACAAACCCCAGTGCAGGCGAACACCCCATAGAACATATAACAGCGTGAGCAAGCCCGTAAAGGCAGGCGTGAGCCGCCGACAGAGCCTGATTGACCGGATCGGACGACTGGAAATCTTCGTGATTGTATACACGACCGTTCCATTCGACATTCCATTTTTCAGACTGCTGTCTGTACACTTTTCTTATACGACTGCCCTCACGGCCTCTCAGCTGTTGCAGAGTAAGCCCCGAAACATCCTCATCGGGAAAACGCATCATATACATCTTTCTGACAACATCAAGATGCTTGCGCTGGTTTGTGACCATTTCCGCTTGTTTTACAATAAGCCTCGAACTGTGCGTCAGCGGTCTGCCGCCGGCATAATATCTGACACCCTGCTCACCAACCCAGCATATGCTTATTCCGCTGTCGCCGATAAGTTCCATAGCCCTGTGTGAAACATCAGTTCCGGGACCTAACATAAGTACAGAGATTGTACCGGATGGTATATGCGTAACGCCGTTCTCATCAATAACGGTGATTGCACTGTCTTTTCTGTTTATTTTACAATGTTCCAGATACAGAAATGTAATTCTGTCGGCAATCTGCGGCAGTTCTACGATATCGGGTTTTATCATTCCGGGTATTTCAGCCATTTGTATTATTTCCCGGACGCATTACGGTCATAAGTCCCATACCGTACGCTTTTCCTCTGCCTAATCCGTTTAAGAGCATATTTTTGAACAGTTCTTCATCCGTCACTTCAAGCAGTCCTTCAAACGTCACCGACAGAAGAGTTACTACTCTGTTGTCCTTTTTGAAAAATCTGCACCACTTGTTCTGAACCACATCAAATGAATCTTCACTAAGGCAGAACCCGTTCTTCTCTGCTCTGTCAATCAGCCACTGCTTTTGAAAGTCAACAATGGTGACTGCCCTTTTCTTACCCTGTCCCTGTTTTACATTATCCGTTTTCACCGGATTTGCAGTAAGGCGGAACTGCCATATATCACCCTTTTTTATTCTGCCAAGCAGACCGTCATATTCTCTTGTTTCTCCTGCTCTGCCGGTATCACCAAACTGCAATGCTATAACAGATAAGTCAGGCTTCTGATTGCTGAGAATCATCAGATAAAGCTCTCCTCCAAGGCTGTCGATGCGCCAGAGCTTTCTTGAACGGTCATCCGTAAGTGCCGCTTCTACAGCTCCGTGCAGAACACTGCGTGAATTGACCGCCTTCAATGTATTGCGGTTTGACAGATCCAGATAAACTCTTGATAAGTACATTGTTTCACCTCAATTCAGCCATAGGGTCGTGCTCTGCAGAAACCATATCCGCCGTGCTGTCCGGCTTATCGATTTCCACATAGCAGTCTTTTATTTTTCGCAGCCCGAAACGTCTGAATGTCGGATCAAACGAAACAGGAACATCCTTGATTATTGCAGGACCGTCTTCGCTTTCTGCGATAATTCTGAGCCTTGTGTCGGCGTTTTTTCTCTGCTGTTTGTCAAGCAACGGACTTTCCGATTTAAGCACATCAAGAAGATCTCCGTCACGCAATCCCCATACAAGCGGAGGTGTAGGCGGGCATGAGCGCCTGCCTAAAAATAGCGGAAACGCCGGATGCTTCAGAGCGTCTTCGATTTTTTCTATCAGCCCTGCATCTTCATGTTCGAGTCCTACAAGGAAAGTCGCATCGGAAAGGTAAAAACGGTGCGTGATATACTTTTTTGTCTTTTCACCGTTGGCAGTGTGATAATCCCTTATCTGCCGACCTTCGTTCTCTACTCTGATACCGATCTTAAGCTCATTCAGATCGTCAAGAGGTTCCGTCCTGTCTCTTCCCATAGCCGATGCCACAAGTCCGATTACACCGCTCTTGGTCGGATATCCGAGCGTGCGGCGTGTATCAAATTTCGACTCAACGCCCCATGACTGCAACGGAGCGGCAAGTCTGAGCAGCAGTACAGGCATTATACCACCTCATCTTTTATGTAGCTATACAGCTTTTCGAGCAGCTCGTCAAGATTTACCCTTTCGGCATCGGATATAGCGTCCGCACCTATCACAAAGCTCTTTACAGGCTTTCCGCTGAAGTTGTCATATACCTTGCCTGCATACTCCTGTAATTTCTTCACGGACTCTTCAACATAGCCGTTATTGCTGATAACCGGCTTTTCAAATGCACCTACAAGGTTTACGGGCTGATCTTTTCTGATCGTCACATAAACCATATCGGGATATGTTCTGTTTGCGTATGAGTTCTGCTTACCGGTAGGCATAGAGCAGATAAATGCTTCGGCAAATCCCTTTATAACTTCTGCTACAGAAACACCTATTGATTTCTTAAGCTGTGCAACATTCACAGTCGCATATCTATAAAGCGTTGAAGAATTGAACTCTGTTGTTCCGAGATGTCCCGCACCCGCACTGTCCTCAGGCGAGCAATCGTCTACTGCCGTAAAGTAGTCATACTCATTCTGAACAGCATGAGTTGAAATGCTGTGAGCAACCTGCGATGCCGCATCTACATTCAGGTCAGCATCGTCTGCTACCATTCTTCCGAATAAAGCAATATCAACAGAAGGCGTTTCTTTAAGCGCCTGCTTATAGAGCTTGGCGTCTTTTTCACCGCTTATAACAAGTTGTGCAAGATTATTAGCCTGTACAGCACTTATAAAGAACAGTGCTCCTGTTTTATTATCCTTCTTTTCGTTTATTTTCACACCTGCCGAGTTCATCGCCTTTATAGCTTCCTTAACGGCTGTTTCATCGTCAAAACTGCTGTCAAGCTTTTTGATTTCATTTGCAATAAGATCAACAGCGTGCATTGTTCTGTAGCCGAGTTCTTCACTTGTAAAAAGTTCATTGAACATAAGACGCATTGCGTGCTTCCACGACTGGCTTGACACTCTCGCTCTGTTTGCACCGCCGTAAAAAGCTGTTTTAGGTCTGCCGGTATCATCACGGTTTACGCATGAAGGCGGAACTGTCTGTACTACATGGAAATCAACATATAATCTTTCGTTACTCATTTTCTTTACTCTCCTTTTGAATTATCTTTTTCGGTTTTATACTTTTCGGAATAGAAATCTCTTCCCCACGACAGTTTTATATCTGCCGCCTGCTCAGGATAATTGAACCTGTAGAGTTCTTCGGCAAGCTTCGCATAATCAAGCGGTATACTCTTGCCTTTGAGCAGTTGAACTATGCTTTTGAGCTGGTAAGCAAGCTCTTCCTTTGTCGTTGATGTTACAACAAGGTTAAGTCTGTTTACAACACGTTCTTCATCATCACTGCTGTTTGCAATGTGATAAGCCGCTCTTCCCAGAGTATAGCCCTTTTCATACATAAATCTGTCGTTACCCTGCTGATGCAAAGCGTACAACGTCAGAGCCGTATAAACTGCCCATTCTGCATTTGACGCACACTTTGAACCTTTAAGTTCTTCATCGATTCTGTCGAATATCAGCCACCAAAGCGACGGGAGTTCTCCCGGCTTTTTACCGATACCGTGTCGAAGCTCAGCAAGATAGCCCTTGCCTCTTCCTGTGTCTGCAATGCTGTGCAGATACTCGATTTTTGATGCGGTATAACGATAAACCATATCACTCTTACTCATTTGTTATCACCTTCTTTTCTGAAAATTTTATTTATTGTAGCATTGAAAATGTTAAGAGCCTCTACCGTAGTCACAAGGTTTTTATCCTTGCCATCCTTCTCATATCTACCGAAAATCGTATTTGCGCTCATCTGATGAACACAGTCGTTTCCGAATACGATTGCGATTTTCCTTACAGTATCTTCGATTTTACCTGTGTATTCATCAATATCATAACTTGTATCAAGCTGTGACAGCCAATCTCTGAAAGGCTTGTCTATCATACTGTAGAACTGCGTCTTTGCATCTTCTCCGGATAGTTTGTCACCGCTTGCTCCTGCGGATTTCTGCAAATTGATACTGAGTTTATTTACCGCTTTAGCCGCACTTTCACATTTGCCTATCTCGTTTCCTATACGATAGCGCCACGCTTCTCCGACTTTCATCAGCAGATCTGAATGGAACGACAGTTCATCACTGATAGAATCAACAATCTTAAAACACATACTATCGTTGAAATCATGAATTACAGACGCCGTTGTTACATTAAGTAAAAAGCAATTATCCAGATAGCTCCTGTCTATGTACGATTCAATATGAGCTATAACGCCCGGTTTTCTTGCAGTGCTTGAATTTTCATCACCTTCAAGCGCCGCGATACTTCCGAATTCCTGCCAAGCCTTTGTCGAAGGCTTATGAAGCTGAGGTTTATATTTTATGCTGTCGCTTCCTTTTTCTTTATACGACCTCCAGAGCGTCATCTGCTCACCGAAAACTTCAACTTCTTCAAAATAATCTCCGCCTGAAATATAATAACCGTTCACCTTTCCGTTTTCTCTGCAAAGATACACACGTCTTGACATCAATGAAAGCAATGCCGCCTGATTATCGGGAACAGGTATCAGAGTATTGAACTCAGCTTTGTTGTTATCCTTTTCCCACGACGGAGTACTTACATACACGTCATATTCAGAATCGCTTTCTGCGTTGTAATTCAGCATAAGCGTTTCAAACAGGTTGTTTCCTCTGACCGCTATCAGCCCCAATATACTAACCCATGATTTCTTAGGTACTGGTTGTTTTGCCGCTGTATCGTCAAAACAGATTATATGTAACAACCAACGAACCGCTTCCGAATATGAAAGCAGTCTTCCGTCATTGTTCCTGTCAGAGAAAAGTCTGGGCTTATTGGCACTTTCAAAAAGCGAGCCGATCATTTTTGCTATACTTGTAGCCTTACCTTTACCGTTTACCTTGTTAGACTGATAAAACGGATACTCCTCATCAAACAGCCAGAAACGGTCATACCATTTTTCAAAATACTTCTCAAACGGCTTCATCGGAAATTTGCCGCTCCGAAATACCTCGATCCAGTTATCCGTAAGATAATTGATATCATCCTCGGGATCAACTTCATCACCGTTTTTGTCGTACCTTGAGAATACCGTGTAGATCACCGCAAGCAGAAATCTCAGCACAGCCATATCCTGCGTTTTTGTTTCTCCTGCAAGTTCCGTGTAATCCTGTGCGTGTTCAAAGACCTGCCTTATGCTTATCTCTTTCACCTCGCACCCGTTGTCACGGACACATATCCACGGTTCGTCGATCAGATTGAACTCTCTGTCCATATCAGCTTTCTTCCTCCTTTATTTCTTCAAAACCTCTTTCGGTGCTGTATTTATACGTTCTGCCGAGCATACTTATCTTGTTATTTCCGTCAAGCAAAAGCAATATCTCACCTTTGAGCCACTTTGCATTCCTCCACGCCTGAGGCATAGAGTTTGCCAGTATCTCAATCGTTTTACCAAAATTATAAGACTTGCTGAAAAATGCCGGCAATCTCAGTCTTTGCTTTGCTATCAGCTTTGCCTGTGCATTATCGGGTACAGAAGTAATATCAAACACTGCGTCCCGTGAAAACAGCGAATACTCCGTATCGGATGTTTTCACAAGCACAAGTGCTTCTATGGTTTCCTGCCCGTCACGCACCGCCGCTTCACCGTCTGAATCATTGTTCAGCTCTCGCCTGTTGATCATATCGCTAAGCGTTGAATCACTGCGATTAATTTTTTGTGACGGTATGCAATATTTCTTGGCTCTTTGCTTTTTCTCTTTTTGTTCATCACTATATTTTCTATACTCTGCGGTCTGTTGTTCATCATTGTCGGGTTCGGAATAAACAGCGCCGACAAGCTCAGGAATACATCCCGGTATTACCAGTTTATCCGGCAGATATTTTTCAGTTTGCTTCAGTATCCAACCGGAGTAAACACTCTTGCTGAAATCTTCCGGGATCAACACACACAGCTCCGGTTCAGATAATTTATCCGGACGTGTGCGGTTATGTCTGTGCAGTCTGCCTGAACGCTGTAACAACAGATCCATAGGGCAAAGTTCGGTTATCATATAGTCAAAGTCTATATCAAGCGACTGTTCAAGCACCTGTGTACCGACTACTATCAGCTTGTCCCTCTTCTCACAGGTCGACTTCTTACCGACAAGTTCTGTTAGCTCACGCTCAATTACCGCTCTGTCAGTCGATATAAGTCTGCTATGGAAACATATAACACGATAATCAGGCATATTCGCCGCTATTGTGTCGGCAAGTTCCTGGGAATAAGCAACGCTATTCACAATAACAGCCGCACAACCGCCGTCCGACAGTTTATCTTCAAGCAGGTTTACAATATCGTTGCTGTCATTTTCTTCTCTTCTGATTACTGTGATAGGCTTATCGGGGATATCAACAGGTATATCCTTCTGCTTTACCTCCGCACCGTCGCTCCAAGTCAGCACAGGATATGCCATACTGCTGTTGTCAAAACTGTTCTTACTGCCGGTATACCATTTTATCAGTTCCGCTCTCTTATCCGGCGGCAATGTTGCAGAAAGAATTATCACAGGCACATTATACGCCGCCATCCAGCGCAATGAATTTTCCAGATAAACGTACATATATCGGTCATAAGCATGGCACTCATCTATAATAACAGTCTTACCTGCAAGTCCCAGGTGCCTTAGCATAACGTGTTTCTGCTTTAACGATGCCATAAGAAACTGGTCAACTGTAGCAACAACAAATTCGGACAACAGCGCCTGTTTTCTTCCTTCAAACCAGGTATGAACCATTATATTGTCATTATCGTCATCGGAAATGTCGGATGCTCTTCCGTGGAACATCTCACAGTATTCGTCATTCATATCCGTCATACCGTGTGCAAGTCTGAGCGAATGTATATCATCAGTACCACTCGCCCAGGAATGAATACGATCAAATATTCCGTTAGCGGTTGCCTGCGTCGGCAGTCCGAAAAACATTCCGCCATAGCCGAAACGTGATGCAAGTATCTCCGTTGCCGCAAGTGCCGCCTCAGTTTTACCTATTCCCATAGGTGCCTCAAGTATGTATATACCGGGCTTATTGCAAAGGCTTACAACATTCATAAATTCACGCTGTACGCAGTTCGGTTTGAAGCCGAAACGCTCTTCAAAAAAGCTGTCGCTATCAGCGATAAAATCGGCATACCAGCTGTCCGTAAGCGAAAGCTTGTTCCACGCTCTTCTGACACGCTCCTCACACTGCTCATCGGTGAGTTTTTCTTCGATGTCTATGTAAGGAAAATAATCGGTGTTGCTCGCTATCCAGTCACTCATTACGAGCAGTCCGGTAATCAGCATCTGCGCCGCAACATCGGGATTCGGCAGATTTTTGACATCTTCAAATCCGGTTACGCTGAGAGCGTATTCCATCCATTCCGCTCTTATCTGTGTCCATTCGTTTACGTTAACCTTGCCGTGTCCGTAATAGTTAGCCTCAAATGAACATTGCCCCCTATCCGCCGAACAATCGCCGTGATGTGCGCCAACAATGACTGCGGTTGGCGGTGCAACCTCAAATTCTTTTTTCAGAATATACTGTCCCGCTATGTTATGCGGTGACTCTGATATCTGTGTCAGACCTGAAAGGTCGATACCCGCGTCAAACAGTCTGTCATCCAGACCCTGAATATTATCTTTAAGCTTTCGTTGAAACGCCGGAGTTAATTTTCCTATATCATGCACCAGTGCAATGAACTTACAATAGTTGCACACAATTTCTTCTGCGTTCTCCGAACTCTCAATGCCAATCGCAGCACACAAGCGCCTTCTGACATTCTGAGCGATCCATTTATTGAAAAGTCGCTTTATTATCCCGGCCGTATCACTTGCGTGAACATTGAAAGGCAACCATTTTGTGTTGTCTTCAAAGCTGCTTTTTGCAGCTAACAGTTCTGATGTTTTCATTTCATATTCTCCAAATATGTTTCATTAATTGACATTATACTACTATTTTTATGCTAAGTCAATATAATTGAATACATTTTATTATACAGTATGTCTAATTATGTCGAATTAATTGAAAGTAATGATATGTGCGGTTTGCCTTGTATGTACAAGCCTTTGTACCGCTTATCTTTGTGCTTGTGCTGAAAGTGTAGTCATATCCGCTCTTTGTTACTGTGACACCGGGAATATTGAATGCACTCGCCGGCATATTGCTCTTGTTATTGTCCGGCAGTGTAATACTGTACTTCTTCGTTGAAGAATTATATTCCATTGTGTGAGTAGGAGCTTTAGCCTTATTAGTCACAGTGAAGCTCGGAACAATTGAATATGCCTTCATCTTGTTTAAGATGTACTCATAGCACTTTTCAGCGGGTCGTCCTTTCAACTGGTCGTAATATGCTGTTTTAGGTGTATTAGGAATTTTTGAATTAACAGCCAGGTCGCTTTTACCATATCCTGTACGCAGTCCCTGTTGATTTTCCCATGATATAATTTGTGTTGCAAATGAGAAATCATCAAGATTTGTGTTAGCAACCGGCGATTTGGTGACGGAGCTGTTAAAACCACAAAGTAAATCAAATTTCAATCTGACACTTACATTATCCGGTAAGTTTTGCATATATTTATCGCTGGTATCTTTACCAACATAGGAACTACCTGTGCTGTATGATACACCGGCTTCGATACAGATTGCCTGCTGTGTTACGCCGTTCTTACTAATGCCTAACTTAGCGTGTGTTGAGGCATAGCGAGTGGCTACACCTACACTACCGTCTGACTTATAGTAGATATAGTCGTAATTGTACTTATCGGCGTAAGGCTTACCGTCAGAGCCGATGTAGTTTCCAAGCATAGCCGCATAAACATTGTCACCGACACCCCAATCTGACGCAAGCGTCTGAATGGGCAGAGCGACTAATGTCATAACTGCCGCAAGGAAAAGTCCGGTCAGCTTTTTGAATTTGTTTTTAAACATAACCTTTGTCCTTTCTTGTTTGATTTTTTGAAAAAATATATATAAAAAAGCAGTCCTACGGGTACGGGCTGCTTTGAATTTTTATGTTCAATTTACTGTCAGAAAAAAGAAAAGAGCCTTGAATTTATACTTTCAAAGCTCTCGAATATTAAATTATAAATCTACCTAAAAATCAGATTTTACCTAAGAAAGAATATGGCATAACCCTCAATGCTGTTACCGTTTTCATCTTTCTTTAAATCAGGTATGGTTTCAATGTATACGTTAAAGTAATCGCCTTTTTTCATTTGGCACCATATGAAGTTAGCTTCTGCAATTTCATTTACATTTCTTTTTATGATACTGGGATTCATATCTTTTGAAATTACTGTAGGAGCACTCCACGAACTTTCGTCCTTGATTATATCTTCGGCAAATACAAGACCGTAGTTGTTGATGGCATCGTCTATAATGACTTGTCGGATAGCTTTAAGGTCGAATGGATAACGATATATATCGCTGACCTTACCCTTTTTTACATCTTCTTTCTTAACGTATTCTCCGTTAGACAATTTGTAGCAGTTTTTGCTGTCAAACACTTCTACTACTGTGTATTCAGAACCCTCGCCGAGTACCCAAGAGGTAGCATTTGTGCAGTTAATGTCGCTATAAAATGGAACATCTTTCCTAACGGTAACGACTGTAAAGTTAACTTTTTTACCCTCTGCAGGGTTAGGCGTTTCCGTTTTCTTTGTAGCCGGTGCTGCCGACTGAGTTACCTTGCTGTCGCTCAGATAGTCGCTGTGTATATAAGCACCGGTATCGAGCTTATAGTAGCCTGTATCGGTCTTGGCTGTCACTGTCACCTTGTCGTTCACGCTGTACAG
>ERZ1106943.1294-NODE-1294-length-26426-cov-7.658868_pt1 | contig 26426 bp, 26 predicted proteins | sample MGYA00403671_ERZ1106943 | MGnify/ENA primary metagenome ERZ1106943 (study PRJEB35170, sample SAMEA104062427) | human gut metagenome | biome: human gut; feature: human-associated habitat; material: faeces | place: Denmark | collected 2012-06-14 ...
CGCGCCAGAGCGGGCTCGTCCCCGCGCTTCGTGCGAAGATCGTCTTCGAACCGGAGTACCGGAATCCCGACGCGCTGCGCGGCATCGAGGGCTTTTCGCACCTGTGGCTCATCTGGCAGTTCTCTGCCGCCGTGCGCGACACATGGTCGCCGACGGTGCGCCCGCCGCGCCTTGGCGGCAACGAGCGCGTGGGCGTTTTTGCGACGCGCTCGCCGTTCCGGCCGAACGCCATCGGCCTTTCCTGCGTGAAGCTCGAAAGCGTGCAGCATGAGGATGGCTTCGGTGACGTTTTGATCGTCTCGGGCGCAGATTTGATGGACGGCACGCCGATCTATGACATCAAGCCCTACCTTCCTTACGCCGATGCGCACCCCGAGGCGCTGGGCGGCTTTGCCCCGTCGCCGAAAGAGACGATCGAAGTCAAAAGCCCGCCGGAGCTCCTGCAAAAGCTGCCGGAGGGGCGGCGCGAGGCGCTGCTCGGTGTGCTTGCGCAGGACCCGCGCCCGCAGTACCAGAACGACCCCGAGCGCGTGTACGGTATGAGCTTTGGCGGCTGGGACGTTAAGTTCCGCGTAAAGGACGGCGTGCTGACTGTTTTATCTTTAGCGGAAACTGAACATCAATAAAAACGTTGTTAAGGGAAAAACTCTTCGCGTTAAGCCGATGCTAAGAGGGCTTCCAAACGGTTGATATGCAAATTCTGCGCGCTATAATAGCGCCAGAATACATAAAAGGAGCGTATCCGCCGATGCAAGTTTCCAGCGCATTTGTTGTTGTCATGGGTATGGGCGTCACGTTTGTGGGCCTTACCTGCATCATCTTCCTGACGATGCTGATGGGCAAGATCCTCTCGAAGCCCGAGGCTCCCAAGCCCGCCGCAGCAGCTGCCGCGCCGGCAGCGCCCGCCGTTCCCGCCGACGGTCTGACCGACGAGGTCAAGGTCGCCATCATGGCGGCGATCGCCCAGCAGCCCGGCTTCAACATGGCGAATGTGACGAATGTCAGCATCCGCAAGATTTAATTTTGAATTCCACTTCTTCCTTTATCAGCGAAAGGGACGGCATCGCGCCGTCCTTTTTGCTACCATGAAAAAAATATTCGATTTAGCACAAAATTAGCAGGCCGTATGCTATAATGGGGACGGAAAGCATGCGGAGTCTTTCTCCGCGCCAACGATCAAGCGAGAGAAGGCGGCGACATGGCAAAAATCCCCGAAAAAATGCGTTGGATCTACGACCTTTTGCTGACGGCGGCGATCCTGGCTATGGCAACGGTGCTCTGCACGCTGCTGCGAAGGATCGACGACGGCAGTGGCTACGTGAACCTCATCTTCGTGCTGGCGGTCGCGACCATCTCGCGCTGGACGGAGGGCTATTTCTGGGGGATATTCAGCGCTGTCTCCGGTGTGCTGTTCGTCAACTACGTGTTTACATATCCCTACTGGGAATTCAACTTCACGATCACCGGCTACCCGTTCACCTTCCTTGCGATGCTGACGGTGTCCATGATGATCAGCGCGATGAACACGCAGATCAAAAAGCAGGAGCGGCTGCGCATCGAAACAGAAAAGGAAGCCGTGCGCGCCAATCTCCTGCGCGCGATGTCGCACGATATCCGCACGCCGCTGACGAGCATCGTCGGCAACACCGCCGCGATCCTCGAAAACGAGGATTCGTTTTCTCCCGAGCAGAAGCGCCGCCTTTTGGAAGACGTGAACGAGGACGCGCAGTGGCTCATCCGCATGGTCGAAAATCTTTTGTCTATCACGCGCATGAGCGGCGGACAGGCAAAGATTGAAAAGGACTGTGAGGCGGCCGAGGAGATCGTCGGCGTCTCGGTCAGCAAGTTCACCAAGCGATTCCCGGCGATCCATGTCTCAATCGAGGTGCCGGACGAGGTGCTGATGGTGCCGATGGACGCGACGCTGATCCGTCAGGTCATTATGAACCTGCTGGAAAACGCCGCCATTCACGGCGGAAACGTCACGCAGATCCGCGTCTGCCTCTCACGCGAGGGGACAAACGCCTGCTTTGCCATCAGTGACAACGGCGTTGGCATCCCGAAGGAGAGGCTCTCGACGATTTTTAACGGCGGGCTTTCCGGCGTGTCGCACAACAACTTTGATATGAAGAAAAACATGGGCATCGGCCTTTCCGTGTGCTACACCATCGTCAAGGCGCACGACGGCACGATGACCGCAGAAAACTTAGATTCGGGCGGAGCGTGCTTCCGCTTCTATCTGCCGCTGGAGGAGGGCATCAACAGTGAAATTGAAGGATAAAGTGCTCGTGGTGGAAGACGAGCAGAACATCAGCAACTTTATTTCGACGGTTCTCACCGCGAACGACTTCGACGTGCTGGTGGCGCAGACGGGCGCCGAGGCGGTCTCGATGATCACCTCGCACTGCCCCGATCTCATCATTCTCGACCTGGGGCTTCCCGACATGGACGGGATGAACATCCTCAAGGAGGTTCGTTCGTGGTCGAGCCTGCCGATCATCGTCGTTTCGGCGCGCACGCACGAGCATGACAAGGTCATGGCGCTCGACCTCGGCGCGGACGACTACATCGAAAAGCCGTTCGGCACGAGCGAGCTGCTCGCGCGCATCCGCACGGCCATCCGTCACACGCGTACGCCGCTCGACAACAACGAGATCGCGCAGTCGGGCAAGTTCACCGTCAAGGACCTGACCATCGACTATGACAAGCACCACGTGCTCATCGGCGATCAGGATGTGCACCTGACGCTCAACGAGTTCAAGATCGTGGCGCTGCTCGGCAAGTACGCTGGCAAGGTGCTGACGTATGACTATCTCATCAAGCAGATCTGGGGGCCGAAGGCCAAGGCCGACAATCAGATTTTGCGCGTGAATATGGCGAACATCCGCCGCAAGATCGAGAAGAATCCCGCCTCGCCCGAGTATATCTTCACCGAGATCGGCGTGGGCTACCGGATGCTCGAAAACGACGCATGATGATAGAGCCGCTCGCGGCTTTATGATACCAGGGCGCGTGCGCGCCCCACACGATCACGCAGACGGCTCCTGCCATTTGGGGATGGCAGGGGTCATTTGCGCACTTTTGCACTTTTATGAAAAAGGTGTCGGACTGAAACGGTGAACGTTTCAGCCCGGCACCTTTCTTTTTTTGCGTGTTTTCATGCAGCAAAATCTTTTTGCTTGCTTATAAACATGCCGTATTGTGCCGCAGCGGATGTTCGACCGTCATAGTTGTGCTGACTTTTGTGTATTTTTTACCAAATCGTTTTCCGCTCTATTTCGCCTATTTATTCAGTACTACAATCTTGATATGAATTGTTATTCTCGTTATTGACATTTTACGAACATGAATATACAATCAGCATCACAGTCAGTCCTACGAAGGAGGAAACCACAGCACATGAACATTTGGGAAATTGCAACGAATTATTATCAATACTTCCTGCGAGGGACGCGAACGACCATCCTCATCTCTCTGCTCACCGTGTTCTGCGGCTCGATCCTCGGCTGCCTGATCGCTTTCATGCGGCTATCCAAGTTTAAGCCGCTGGAAAAGTTCGCCAGCATCTATATCACCGTCATCCGCGGTACGCCAATGCTCGTGCAGCTCTACATCGTCTACTACCAGCTCGACTTTATCAGCTATCCCACCGGAACCCTCTTCGACGTCGATCTGGAGCGGGCGCTGCCGTGTATCATCGCGCTTTCGATCAACTCCTCCGCCTACGTCGCCGAGATCATCCGCGCGGGCATTCAGGCGGTGGACAAGGGCCAGATGGAAGGCGCGCGCTCGTGCGGCATGACGAATGCGCAGGCCATGCGCTACGTGGTGATGCCGCAGGCGGTCAAAAATATTCTCCCCGCCATCGGCAATGAATTTGTCACGATGGTCAAGGAGACCTCGATCATCCAGTACCTCGGCATCGGCGATCTGATGTACAACAACGGCATCGTGGTCACCTCTACCTATAACCCGCTTCCTTGCTACTACATCTCCGCCATCATCTATCTGGCGCTGAATATCATCCTCGGCAAGGGCCTGAACATCTTTGAAGGGAGGCTGAGAAAGAGTGAACGGTAACGTATTGTTCGAGATCAAGGACTTGCAGAAAAAGTTCGGCAGCCTGACCGTCTTCGACGGGCTGAACGAGACCATCTGCAAGGGCGACGTGGTCGTCATCATCGGTCCCTCGGGCGGCGGCAAGTCCACCTTTATCCGATGCCTGAACCTTCTGGAGCAGCCCACCGCCGGCAAAATTTACTTCGAGGGCGAGGACATCACGGCCAAGGGCTTTGATGTGAACAAGCACCGACAGAAGGTCGGCATGGTGTTCCAGCAGTTCAATCTCTTCAGCAACCTGACGGTGCTTGAAAACATCACGATCTCGCTCACGAAGGTCAAAAAGCAGTCGGAAGAGGAGAGCAAGGAAAAGGCCCTCAAGCTTCTAAAGCGCGTGGGACTTGAGGACAAGGCGAACGCCTATCCCTCCCAGCTCTCCGGCGGGCAGAAGCAGCGTATCGCCATCGTGCGGGCGCTGGCGATGGAGCCCGATGTGCTGCTCTTCGATGAGCCGACCTCCGCGCTCGACCCCGAGATGGTCGGCGAGGTGCTGCAGGTCATCTCCGACCTCGCCCGCGACGGCATCACGATGGTCGTCGTCACGCACGAGATGGGCTTTGCCCGAAAGGTCGGCACGCGCGTGCTCTTCATGGACGGCGGACAGATCGCCGAGCAGGGCACGCCCGAGGAGATCTTCGAGCACCCGCAGAACGCGCGAACCAAAGAGTTCTTATCCAAGGTCATCAACGTCATTTAACAAACAAAAAATAAAATTTACGATATTATTGGAGGAAACAAAAATGCTTCACACGATCAATCCCGAAATTCTGTTCCTTAAGCAGGAAGATGTCATCAAGGCCGGCCTTCTCGATATGAAACAGATCTTGGCCGTTACGGAAAAGACCTACGCGATGCTCGGTCAGGGCCTCATCAAGAACCCGCCCAAGACCAACACCAGCATCCCTGACAAGGAAAACTGGCAGTCGTTCTTCAACGCCATGCCTTGCTACATCGGCGGCGACATCAACATCGGCGGCATCAAGTGGGCGGCGGAGTCCAAGAAGAACGCCACGATCCCTGGCATCCCCTACGGCATCGACATTTCCATTCTGAGTGACCCCGAGACGGTGCTGCCGTTCTGTATTCTGGACGGCACGCTCATCACCGCGATGCGCACCTCCGCCGTCGGCGGCCTGATGGCCAAGTATGCCGCCCCCTCCGATGCGGACACCGCGTGCCTTGTCGGCGCGGGCGTTATCGGCCGCACGATGATCTCCGCCGTGCACGAGGCGCTGCCCCAGATCAAGACCATGTACCTCTGCGACATTGATGTCGCCAAGGCCGAGGGCATCGCGAAGGAGTACGGCGACAGCTTGGGCGTCGAGATCATCCCGACGAGCGACAGCAAGGCTGCGGCGCTCAAGTCCCAGCTCATCGTCGGCGAGACGACCGCGCCCAAGCCGTTCATGGACACCTCCTGGCTCACGCCCGGCTGCGGCCTCGTCTCCATGCACTCCAACGAGGTGATGGAGGACGTCTTCCTCAAGGCCGACGGCATCGTCGCCGACTACTGGACACAGCTCAAGCAGCACACGAACCCGCTGTCCAAGCTCACGAAGGAGGGCAAGCTCGATGAGAGCCAGATCATGGACCTGAGCGAGCTGGTGCTCGGCACGAAGAAGCTGCGCACCTCGGACGATCAGTTCGTCGCCGCCGCGTCCATGGGCCTCGGCGCGCTGGACATCATGATCGCCTATCAGCTCTATCTGAACGCGACGGAAATGGGCATCGGCACCAAGGTGAACCTTTGGGACAAGCCCCTGTGGGAATAAGCGATAGCAGGAGGAAACGAAAATGAACGCATTCAAGAAATTTGCGGCGCTGCTTCTGGCGCTTATGATGATCCTGTCCCTTGCCGCCTGCGGCAGCAAGAGCGACGACAGCGCGCAGGGCAGCTCGGACGGCGATGCGTCGTCCGATGACACCGCCAAGTCCAAGATCGAGCAGATCAAGGAGGCGGGCGTGCTCGTGATGGGAACCTCTGCCGACTATCCTCCGAACGAGTTCCACACGGAGGTGGACGGCAAGGACACCATCGTCGGCTTTGACGTTGCTATCGCGCAGTACATCGCCGATGACCTCGGCGTCGAACTCAAGGTCGTCGACATGTCGTTCGACAACCTGTGCATCAACCTCGCCAAGGGTGATTTTGACATTGTCATCGCCGGTATGGCCTCGACCGAGGAGCGCTTGAAGTCCGTCGATTTCTCTGACCCGTACTTTAAGCAGCAGCAGGCCATTCTGATCCGCGCGGAGGATGACGCGCTCTACAACAAGCCCGAAGACCTGAGTGGTCACAAGGTCGGCGTGCAGAACGGTACCATTCAGGTGCCCATCGCCAACGAGCTGGTGGGCGAAGAGAACGTCGTCGGCCTCGTCAAGGCGCAGGATCTCATCATGGAGCTCAAGAGCGGCAAGCTCGATGTTGTGTACATCGACTACACCGCGGCTCTTGCATTCGCCGCGGCGAACGATGACCTGATGGTCAAGGACATCGGCATCGAAAGCGACAGCGAGGGCCAGTGCATCGGCGTGCAAAAGGGCAACGAGGACTTTGCCGCCTACCTGAACGAAAAGATCGCCGAGATGCAGGAGCAGGGCCTCATCGACCAGTACGTCGCCGAAGCCCAAACGCTGGCGGGCATCGAGTAAAGCCCGTCCCCCTTGCATGATATGAACAGCACCAGCATACCCTCTACCAAGAGAATTGGGGAGGATATGCTGATGCTGTTTCATTTTGACCGCAGGAAGAAGTCTGAAAAGGAGAAGAAGCCGCCGCGCTTTCTGGTGCTCCGGCGCAAATGGCTGACGCTGGGCGCGGCGGTGCTGGCCGCCGCGGCGATCTTTGCCGCCGTCAATTATCCCGCCGCCGTCAGCGCGTCGGCCGCCACGCGCCAACTGCCGATCTACTGTGTCCAGCGCGACCAGAAGGTGTGCTCCATCTCGTTCGACGCGGCGTGGGGGGCGGACAACACACAGAAGATCCTCGACGTGCTCAAGGAGTACGGCGTCACCTGTACCTTTTTTGTCGTGGGCAACTGGGCGGATCAGTATCCCGAACAGGCCAAGGCCATCGTGGACAGCGGCAATGAGCTCATGAACCACTCCAACGCGCATGATCATTATAATTCCCTCACCGCCGACCAGATCATCGCAGACGTGAACACCTGCAACGATAAGATCGAGGCGTTGACCGGCGTCCGCCCGACGCTCATCCGCTGCCCGTTCGGCGAGTATGACGACCACGTCATCTCCACCATCCGCTCGATAGGCATGGAGCCGATCCAGTGGGACGTGGAAGCGCTGGCAGCGGTTGGAAGAAGGAAATCAATGAAAAAATGAGCGGTGTTGATGAAGGATATCAAGCCATCGGGTTCATTCCACACAACACACATATCATAAGAGATCAAGCTAAAAGGCACAGCACCGTCGTGGTGCTATGCCTTTCTGACAAATGATTTTCAGCAGAAGAACCGGGCTTCTCCAAAAAAGTCGGTCCGTTTTGCTATAACTTCTGAACTTCTCGCTTCGATCACATCCATGATATTACGGAGAATGCGATCAGGAATCGTTGAATTGTTATTACAGAGAATGCATCCGCCGGCCTTTGTAATCCATATCTTTGTAGCGTTCCCGTTGGGAGCGCCTTAGCATACATGGACATGAAATGGCACTAAGGAATCATTTTCATTCGCCCAGAAAAAGATCCAATAGGAACTAACCTTAAAAACCTGCGGCATTTTCCAAGCCCCCTTCTGCGGCAAAACGTATAATCAGGTGCGCAGTGGATTCAATAATCTTCTGATATTTCTGAATATCCGTGTCAGAGAATCCAAAGATATCTATCCACCGATATTCCGGCAGGAAGCAGGTTGCATGGTGGAACCCGTCTTTTTCATCGGGCTTTTCGATATAGACCTTTACATTCCCATCCTGCAAAGTCTGAGAATGAACGATTTCCGTACTGTCATCAAGGGTGAGGAATGGATACATCATTGCAGTTACCTCCTGTCGTTGCAATCTACTTTATTACTGTATCAGCAATTTCGCTGTTATGCAATTAGTACCCACCAAGTTTTTTTGCATTACGCCGCCTGCGCAGTGATTGCTGCATCATATCAGCTGAGACCGAAAGACAGCTGTTACTGTTAGCAGAGATAACCTACATATACAAAAGAATTCAACACAAGACGCAAAGGAATTCGAAAACCATCCTGCAATACGCTACAATACCCCTATCACGAGAGATAGGGGTATTTTTATTATGGAATACTATATGACCGACGAGAGAATTGCTGAGTATTTGAAAGCCCTCGAAAATGAAGAGCGCGCCGCGGCGACGGTTGAGAAGTGCCACCGTGCTTTACTGAGCTTTGCTGCATTCCTGAGCGGCGCGGCGGTTACACCAGAGATGATCCGCCTTTGGAAGGACGACCTGCGCGCGAGAAAAACTACGCGCCGTCGACCATCAACGCTTGTCTGGCTGCGCTGAACGGCTTCTTCCGCTTCTGCGGATGGGCGGACTGCCGCGCGCGGTTCCTCAAAATTCAACGACGCCTGTTCAGGGACAGCAAGCAGGAATTGACGCGAGCAGAGTATGAATGTCTCGTCGCCGCGGCGGAAGCTGCGGGCGACCACGGTCTTGCGCTCCTGATGGAGACCATCTGCTCCACCGGCATCCGCGTCAGCGAGGTGCGGTATATCACCGTCGAAGCGGCGAAAAACGGCAAGACCGAAATTGCTTTGAAAGGTAAAATCCGTACCATTCTGCTGCCGTCAAAGCTTTGCCGCAAGCTGCTCAAGTTTGCCGCGCGGCAAAAAACCGCCTCCGGCGCAATCTTTCGCACCAAAAGCGGCAAAGCAATGTCAAGATATCAAATTTGGTCGAAGATGAAGAAGCTGTGCGCCCGCGCGGGCGTCGACGCGGGGAAGGTCTTTCCGCACAACCTGCGGCATCTGTTTGCAACAGCTTTCTACCGCGCGTACAAGGACATCGTCATGCTCGCGGATGTTTTGGGCTATTCGAGCATCGAAACGACGCGCATCTACCTTGCCACAAGCGCAGCAGAGCACCGGCGGCAGCTCGAACAGCTAAAACTTGTATCATAAAAACAGAATATAGAATCCGTTCTCAAAATCTCATATTTTGGCAAAACCGCCGAAAGGCGGCGACGCAAAGCCAGATGGGTCTAACGCCTCTCCGAATGGAGAACACGCTATGACAGCCGGTTGCACCCTTACTGATGTATTCGCTTGTCACTGCTCCGTCCGGCTTTGCTGGAACGGAGCTTTTTTCGCAAGGGGGTGGCTGACGATCCGACGAACATTTCGAGCGTTTTGCACCGAACAGGGAAAGACTACTTTGATTGCCCAGTGGGATATTGAGCAAAATTTACCACTCACGCCGGATGCGGTCACTCGTGGCAGGCGATGGTCTACACCCGTAGCGAGGGCACAGGTTGCCCCTACTGCACAGGGCGCAAGGTTACGCCTAAACAGGGCGGCCTGGTGAAGCAGTTTCCGCTGCTCGCGGCAGAGTGGGACGTCGAGAAGAACACGCCTCTGACGCCGCAGGATGTGACGACCGGCAGCCACAAGCTCATCTGGTGGCGCTGTCCGAAAGGCCATTCGTGGCGCGCGGCGGTGTATTCGAGGACGACCCTCGGCACGGGCTGTCCGGTCTGCACCGGACGGCAGGCGCTCGCAGGCGAAAACGACCTCGCAACGCTGTACCCGGACATTGCCGCGCAGTGGGACGAGGAGAAAAACGGTGCGCTTCATCCAAGCAATGTCACCGCGGGCTCGAACCGCCGTGTGTGGTGGCGATGCGAAAAGGGGCACTCCTACCGTGCTGTGATCGCGCAGCGCGTGCAGCGCGGCGACGGCTGCCCTTACTGCGCCAACCGAAAGGTGCTGCCGGGCTTCAACGACTTAGCGACCGCAGCGCCGCTCGTCGCGAAGCAATGGCACGAGACCCTCAAAGGCGCGCTGACACCGGAGATGGTCACAGCCGGCAGCCAGAAAAAGCGTGGTGGCAGTGCTCTTACGGCCATGTCTGGAAAGCGGCCATCTACTCGCGCGCGGGCGTGAAGCAGTGCGGCTGTCCCGTCTGCGCCGGGAAAACCAAGCGAACCAAGTAAACCCAGCCCGTGGAGGCGGGCAAAAGATAAAGAAAACTTTAGGAGGTAATGAAATGAAACGGCGATTATTGGCAAGTATACTGTCGCTTGTCAAGATGCTGAGCCTGCTGTCAACGGCAGTTTGGGCAAGGGAAACGGGCAGTGGCGGCTCTCAGGAAACTGAGGATACCGCAAAACTCAAACCGCAGAGCGGTGAGGGGGGAACTCCCTATGAGACTGCGACGAGTAAGGAGCTTGATTTGGCTGATGGCTCCATTGTCATCACGGAGACTGGTTATACCCAGGGCAACGCTGAAAGCGAAACTGCGTATACCGGCGAATACACCATCAGCGGTACGACCACCGAAAACACCATCACTGTCACCGGCGGCGATCACACGATCATGCTGAACGGCGTGAATATCGATGTGTCGGGTTTCCCTCGCTGGTTCCACGGTTTCCTTCATCAAGGCGACTGCTGAGGGTGAGACCGGCACGGTCAAGCTGGTCTACGACGGTCAGACGTTCTTCACCACGGAGATTACTGTTGCGCAGAAGCCCTTGAGCAAAGATGATGTCACCATTACCGGTATCAACGACAAGTACCCCTCTCATGAGGCTGCCGAAGCTGCCAAGGACGGTATCGGTATTGTCTATGACGGCAAGAAACTGACCACAGACGACTACACTGTGTCCCGTGAGGATGGTATGTTTACCATTACCTTTGAGGGCAACTACTCCGGAACCGTGAAGCAGGACTACCAGGTAGAGACCGGCCTACCCACTGTCACCGTTTCCGACGCTACCTTTACTTACGACGGTCAGAATCACACCATCGTCGTTAACAACCCCAACAATGACGATGTGAAGTTTAGCCTGAGCCAGTCCGGTTACGGCGCACAGATCGAGAAGAAGGCTGCCGGTACTTATGTGATCTACTGGGCCGCTGAGAAGGACAGCAAAACTGTTTCCGGTTCGGCCACCCTCGTGATTACCAAGGCCACACTGACCATCAAGGCAGACAACCAGTTCATGTACGTCGGCGGCAAGCTGCCTGAGTTTACCTACAAGGTGAGCGGCCTTGTGAAGGGCGACACGCTGACGACCGCACCGACACTGACCTGTACGGCGGAGGGTATGACGGTCGGCAAGTTTGATATCGTTCCTTCCAGTGCTGTGGCAAGTGACAACTACGAGATCACCTATGTCAACGGCACGCTGACGGCCTCGCGTCGCCACAGCAGCCCGTCTTCCACCACCCCCGATCCCGAGCCGACGCCGGACGACAGCAACAGCTTCTCCGACGTTCCCGCGAACGCGTACTTTGCAGACGCGGTGAAGTGGGCGGTCGAGAACGGCGTGACGAACGGCCTGTCCGACACGATGTTCGGCCCCTACGCGTCCTGCACCCGCGCGCAGATCGTGATCTTCCTATGGCGCGCCGCCGGCAGCCCCGAGCCGAAGGCGATGAGCAGCTTCACGGATGTTCCTGCGAGCGCTTACTATGCGAAGGCGGTCGCTTGGGCCGTTGAAAACGGCATCACGAACGGCATGACCGAGACGACGTTCGCGCCGAATGCGACTTGCACGCGCGGCCGGATCGTGACGTTCCTGTATCGCGCCTATCAGGGCAAGTAAATCCAACTGAAAAAAGCGGCGGTTCATCAGAACCACTGCTTTTTTGCGCCGCATTGACAAGCGCTCCCGCCCTCGGTATACTATGACCAAAAGCAAGACGGCAGTCAAAAATGCAGACGAGTTTGAGAGATTAAACTCGAAAAGGGGAGAGCAAATGAAGTATCTTGGAAAGCCCGCGGGCATGTGGGCGCTGTTTGCCGGATCGTTTGAAAAGCACCTGACGGTCGAATTCGACCTGACCGCGGAGCAGGCGAAGGACGTTGCGGCGCGCGCCAAAAAGAAATATCGCGAGATCATCGCGAAGCTGCCGGAATTTGACAAGCGCGACCGCTTCGAAATGAACATCGTCAACTGCGCGATGCTCGCCGCGTTTATCCTGTGCATGCCGCAGCGGCCGGACATCAAAACGCTGACGGACTACTACGCCGCGGCGATGATGACGCCTACGATGAAGGCTTTCTGCCGCGCGAGCGGAAAGAAAAAGTTCACGCCCAAGGACATCGAGGGCATGAAGGCGACGGCGAAGCTGCGCGCGGGCGACCGCAACCCCTATTCGTGGAACATGGACTTTTTCGAGTACGAGGACGGCAGCGGCTACGAGGCGCGCTTCACGACCTGCGGCATCTGCACGCTGATGCAGGTGTTGGGGCTCTACGATCTGACGCCCGCGCTGTGCCACCTCGACTACACGATGAGCGAAGCGGGCGGCGCGTCGGATTTTGTGCGCGAGTACACGCTCCCCTCCGGCGGCCCCTACTGCGACTGCGGGTATCACAAAAAGCAGTGAAAAAACAAAAAGGATGCGTCTTTCGATGCATCCTTTTTCCTTTATGTAGGGGACTCAATCCTCGTTGTAGGCATCCGAGGCCTTGATGCGCTGGTACATGTCCTGCATCTGGCGGTCGATCTCAGCGATCTTGCCCGCGCATTCGAACATCTCCTCGTTGATGCCCTCGGGCAGCTTCGTTTTGTCGACCTTGTAGCGGATATCGTGCTCAAGGCTCGCCCAGAAGTCCATGGCGATCGTGCGCAGCTGGATCTCCGCCACGACGTATTCCGTCCGGTCGGAGAGGTAGACGGGCACCTTGATGTCCATGTGCAGCGAGCGGTAGCCGTTGTAGTTCGGCGTCTGGATGTAGTCCTGCTTTTTGACGATCTCCACATCCGTCTGCCGCGCCAGCATCTCGCCCACGCGGTAGACATCGTCGATGTAGCTGCAAACGACGCGCACGCCCGCGATGTCGTTGATGTTTTTTCGCGCGGACTCGATTGAGAGCGGCAGGCCACGCTTGATGAGCTTGGCGACGATGCTCGATTGCGATTTGACGCGTCCGTCGATGTGGTGGATGGGGTTTCGCGCGTAGAGGACGTTGAACTCGCTGTTGAGGATGTTGAATTTCAGCGTGAGCTGCCGAACCGCCGCGTCATAGAGATTCTGCATGACAAGAAAGTCATGCGGATCTTCGCAGAGTGCGGCGCCGTTCCCCGTTCGATTCATTCTGAGCCTTCCTTTCCATCGGAAGCGTCAACGCCCGCCCGATGTGCTTTTCTTCCTTTCAGTATAGCAGACGATCACCGCCGCGCCAAGGGGAGAAATGCTGATTTTCCGCAAAAGTCTGAGCGAAAAAAGCAGCGGGCGGGAGAAACTACCAAGCGACAGGCAAAAGAACTTGCAATGCAGCGCAAGCCATTCTATAATTAACCTGAAAGGATATGCACAGCGTTCGGCACTTCCGCTCCGGTGGCAGAGCGAACGCGCGGAAGGTGCAGAAAAGAACGATGGATAAAAAAGGAAAACAGCAATTTCTTCTGGTCGCGTTCGGCGTGGCGCTCTATGCCGCGCTGATGAATCTCAACGAAGTCGCGGCGTTTCTCACGAGGCTCGCTACCCTCTTCACGCCGGTGATCATAGGGTTATTGATGGCGTTTGTCCTCAGTGTGCCGATGCAGGGCATCGCAGGACGCTTGACGCGCCTGATGCCAAAGGCAAAGGAAAAACACATTGACCTTCTCAGCCTGCTGCTGACGCTTTTGTGCGTGGTCATCGTCGTGGTACTGCTGTGCGTTCTGGCGCTGCCGCAGCTTGCCGCGTCGCTCAAGAGCATCGGCACACTGGTCAGGGAGAACTGGCCGGACTGGGCGCGCCTTCTCTCGGATCACGGCGTGGATACAAGCGAGCTCACCGATCGCATCGCCGCGCTCGATTGGAAAACAGTGCTGGAAAAGGCGCTCACCGGCGCCGGCGCGCTGATCGACTCGGTGGTGGATCTTGCCGGTACCACAGTCTCGGCGGTGGCCAACGTCACCTTTGCCATCGTCATCATGTTTTATGTGCTGCTCGACCGGCGCAGCCTTGCTAAACAGAGCCGCAGACTCCTCTACGCCAACCTGAGCGAGCGAAAGGCCGATCAGGTCTGCCGCATCGCGCGCCTGACGCACACCACCTACGCCCGTTTCCTGTCCGGGCAGTGCGTGGAGGTCGTGATCCTCGGCACGATGATCTTTCTCGCGTTCTCCCTGTGCGGCATTCCCTACGCGGGGCTGACCGCTGCGCTGACGGCGGCCTTCGCCTTTGTTCCCTACATCGGCGCGCTGGCCTCCTGCGCAATCGGCGTACTGCTGACGCTGCTTGCCCAGCCGGAGAAGGCGCTGCTGTGCCTGATCGTCTATCAGGCGGTGCAGTTCACGGAAAATCAGTTCATCTACCCGCATGTGGTTGGCAGCAGCGTGGGGCTTGCGCCGCTGTGGACGCTCCTTGCGGCATTGCTTGGCGGCAAGCTCTTCGGCCTTGTCGGTATTGTGTTTTTCATTCCCCTCACGGCGGTAGTACTCCAGCTCGTACATGAGCACACCGCACAGCAGCTTTCGGAAAAGAAACTCGACCGCGAGGATCTGATCGAATAACAAAAAAGGACGACAGCTAAAAATAGCTGTCGTCCTTTTTTGTGCGGTCACGACTGCGCCATGCGCTCGAGGAGCTGGAAGGCCTCTTCGAGCTTGGGGTCGATATGGTCGGTCTGCAAAGCCTCGCGCACGCAGCCTTCGATGTGCGCGCGCATGATCTGCTGGTTGGCGCTTTTGAGGAGCGACTGCGTGGCGAGAAGCTGGTTGGAGATGTCCACGCAGTAGCGGTCGTCGTCGATCATCTGCAAAATGCCGTCGAGTTGGCCGCGGGCAATTTTCAGCTTGCGGCGGACGGAATCACGATCGGCTCTCATGGCCTTAGCGGATGGAGACGGCCTGATAGCCCGCCTCATCGACTGCGGCCTTGAGCGCCGCGTCGGTCACGCTGCCGTCCACGCTGACAGTGGCGGACTTGCTCTCGAGATCGACCTTTGCCTCCTTCACGCCGGGGACGGCGGAAAGCGCCTGCTGGACGTGGTTCACGCAATGCATGCAGGCCATGCCCTCAATGCTGATGACTTTTTCCATGTTTGTTTCTCCTTTTTCATTACTTGCCATAATTTCCTTGCTTGCTATCTCCACTCCGCTATCCGACGGAGAAGAAACCGTTTTGGGAGCTGCCGCCGTGTGCTTGGCCTTGAACCAGCGCAGGCGCAGCGCATTGCTCACCACGAATACCGAGCTGAAGCTCATCGCGAGCGCGCCGAGCATCGGGTTCATCTTGAGCTGGAAGGCGGGGTAGAAGATGCCCGCCGCGATGGGAATGCCGATGGCGTTGTAGAAGAACGCCCAGAAAAGGTTCTGTTTGATGTTGCGGATGACCGCGCGGCTCAACTGCACGGCGGTCGAGACGTCGAGAAGGTCACTGCGCATCAGCACAATATCCGCCGACTCGATGGCGACGTCCGTACCGGCGCCGATGGCAATGCCGATGTCTGCGCGCGCAAGGGCGGGCGCATCGTTGATGCCGTCGCCGACCATGGCGACCTTCTTGCCGCCCTCCTGTAAGCGGCGGATCTCGCGTTCCTTATCCTGCGGCAGCACCTCGGCCACGACGCGGTCCACGCCGACCTGACGGCGGATGGCCTCGGCGGTCTTGGCGTTGTCGCCCGTGAGCATGACGACTTCAATGCCCATGCTCGAGAGCTCGGCGATGGCCTGCGCGCTCGTGGGCTTGACGATGTCGGCCACGGCAATAAGGCCGATGAGCTTGCCGTCCAGCGCAAAGTAGAGCGGCGTCTTGCCGTCCTCAGCCAGCGCTTCGCCTTGTGCGAGCAGGTCACTCTTTTCGATGCGGTTTGCTTCCATCATGCGGCGGTTGCCGGCAAGGCAGAGCTGGCCCTCGACCTCGCCGCGGATGCCCTGACCGGGGATCTGCTCAAATTTGTCGACGGACAGGAACGTGAGCGATTCCTTCTCCGCCTCGGCCACGATGGCCTCGGAAAGCGGATGCTCGGAGAGCTTTTCGAGCGACGCGGCGACGGAGAGAAGTTTGTCCCTGCCGATGCCGCCGTCGACGACGTCGGTGACGACGGGCTTGCCCTGCGTGATGGTGCCGGTCTTGTCGAGCACGACGGTGTTGACGCTGTGCGTCGTCTCAAGCGCTTCGGCAGACTTGATGAGGATGCCGTTTACCGCGCCGCGGCCCGTGCCGACCATGATGGCCGTCGGCGTGGCGAGACCCAGCGCGCAGGGGCAGCTGATGACGAGAACGGAAATACCGATGGACAGCGCAAATTCCACGCTGTGGCCCGTCAGCAGCCATGCTGCCGTTGCGATGACGGCGATCGTGATGACGACGGGGACGAACACGCCGCTGACCTTATCGGCGAGCTTGGCGATGGGCGCTTTGGAGCTCGTGGCCTCGTCCACAAGGCGTACGATCTGGGAAAGGGCGGTATCGTCGCCGACTTTGGTCGCGCGCATCTTGAAATAGCCGGATTTGTTGATGGTCGCGCCGATGACGCTGTCTCCCGCCTGCTTTTCGACGGGGATGCTCTCGCCCGTCAGCGCGGATTCGTCGACCGAGGACGTTCCCTCGAGCACGACGCCGTCGACGGGGACGCTCTCGCCCGCCTTGACGATCAGCACGTCGCCGAGTTGGACCTCCTCGACGGGGATGACGCTCTCGACGCCGTTGCGCTCGACCGTCGCGGTCTTGGGCGCAAGGTCCATGAGCTTTGTGATGGCATCAGAGGTCTTGCCCTTGGCGCGGGCCTCCATCGTCTTGCCCATGGTGATGAGCGTCAGGATCGTGCCTGCGGACTCGAAGTACAGCTCCATCATATAGGTGTGCACCGTGTCCATGTCCATTCTTCCGAAGCCGATGCCGATCTTATAGATGGCGTAGATGCCGTACACGATGGCGGCGCTGGAGCCCAGTGCGATCAGCGAATCCATGTTCGGCGAGCGCTGCCACAGCGTCTTGAAGCCGACGATATAGTACTGGCGGTTGATATAGACGATGGGTAGCAGCAGCAAAAACTGCGTGAATGCGAACGTCATCGCATTTTCCATGCCGAGGAAGCACGCGGGCAGCGGCCAGCCCATCATGTGGCCCATCGAGAGATAGAACAGCGGGATGGTGAAGAGGAGCGAGAGGGCGAGACGCTTTTTCATGTCGCTGTACGCCTTCTGTGCGGCGCTGGCGCCGCCGGTCTCGGCAGTCTGCGCGGCGGGGGCGCTGCCGGGCTTTGCATGCAGAGACGCACCGTAGCCCGCCTTTTCGACCGCGGCGATGATCTGCGCGGACGAAAGCTGGGATTCGTCGTATTCGACGACCATGCTGTTTTTCAGCAGGTTGACCGCGACCTGCTGCGCGCCTGGCTGCTTGGCGACGGCCTTTTCCACGCGGCTGGAGCAGGCGGCGCAGCTCATGCCGGTCACGTCATAGGTTTCCTTTTTCAATTTGATTCCTCCTTCGGGGCAAATACAATACCCGTGTGGGGTATTTTTCATTTACCGACAGTATAGGTCGGAAATTGGCGGATTGTCAAGACCTCTTTTCGAGAAATTTCCGTTTGGGCGAAAGTTGCGGCGTTTCGGTCGGGAAAACTTACCGCCGCCGCGCCGCTGGACAGCTTGCATCCCTTATGATAAACTGACGGCATGAGTTTTATGATAAGCAGGTGAAAAATGAAGCAAAAACATATCTTGAAATGGCTTGGCATCGCACTGGGCGTGTACCTTTTATATGGGGTGCTGACAGCCATTCTCGTCCCGCTGCCGCAAAAAGAGGCGGCAGGGGAGCTGTGGAGCCAGTATGAAGCCCGATTGAGCGAGGACGCATCGCAGGAGCGCGTGAGGAGCATCGAGGATACGGACAGTGCGCTGCTCTGGCGCTTGCAGCTCATCGAGAGTGCGGAAAGGGAGGTCATCTTCTCGACCTTTGACCTGCGCGCGGACGGCAGCGGACAGGATTTGATGGCCGCGCTCTATGGCGCGGCGCAGCGCGGCGTGCGGGTGCGCGTCATCGTCGACGGGCTGAACGGTTTTCTGCATCTGCAAAACAGCGGCGTTCTCCGCGCCCTCGCGGCGGAGGAGAATGTGGAGGTGCGCTTTTATGATCCCATCGACCTGCTGCGCCCGTGGAAGCTCAACTACCGTCTGCACGACAAGTATCTGATCGCCGACGGGAGCAAATACATCCTCGGCGGAAGAAATTCGAACGATTTGTTCCTCGGCTCATATCAGGAGAACCAGAACATCGACCGCGACGTGCTCGTCGTGTCGGACGGGGGAGAGGGCAGCTCGGTCTCCCAGCTTTTGACGTATTTTGAAAGCGTCTGGTCGCAGCCGGAGAATAAAACCATCACAGGCAAGACGTCCTCGCAGACCGACGCGCTGCAGGAGCGCTACGCGGCGCTATGCGCGGTGCATGGAAAAGAGCTTGCCGCCGTCGACTGGGAGGTGGAGACCGCGGCGGTCACGCATGTGAGCCTTCTCAGCGGCTCGCCGCGCGCGGAGGCGAAAGCGCCTGAGCTGTGGGACGCGCTTGTCCGCCTGATGGCGCAGGGCGATGACGTCCTGCTGCAAACGCCGTACATCATCTGCAACGACAAAATGTATAACGATTTGGAAGCACTTGCCGAGACGCGGCAGCTGCGCGTGCTGACGAATGCCGTTGAAAACGGCGCGAACCCGAGCGGCTGCTCGGACTACTTACGCGAAAAGCAAAATATTTTATCGCGCGGCGTCGACGTGTACGAGGTCGTCTGCGGCCAGTCGCTGCACACGAAGACGATTTTGATCGGAAACGATTTGAGCGTCGTCGGTTCATTCAACGCCGACATGCGCAGCGCATATCTCGACACGGAGCTGATGCTCGTCATCGAGAGCGAGGAGGTCAATGCCGCGCTGCGGCAGGAGAGCGTACAGTACATCGACCAGAGCCGCCTCGCCCTGCACGACGGCGGCACGGAATACGGCGCGCGGTTTGAAGAAATGACGCTGCCGTGGACAAAGCGCGCGCTGTATACGATTCTGAGCGTTGTCCAGCGCCCGATCCGCCACCTGCTGTAACGAAAAGTGCGGCATAGCGGAAAATGAGGGAAAGGAATACGGATTTTGCCCGTATTTCCGTTTTTTCACCTTGCAAAAGACGTTCGGGTTTGCTATGATAAAAAATACGTATGGATACGTTCCGCTTTTTGTGGAGACAGAGGATAAGAAAGGAAGATCGTTATGATTTACACGACCGAAGTGCAGCATATGTGCCCCGTTGCGAAGGGCGCATATCACGGTCCGGCCCCGATCCCCGAAGAGGGCAAGTGGGTCCAGGCCAAGCAGATCGCCGATATTTCCGGCTTCACCCACGGCATCGGCTGGTGCGCGCCCCAGCAGGGCGCCTGCAAGCTGACGCTCAACGTCAAGGAGGGCGTCATTCAGGAGGCTCTGATCGAGACCATCGGCTGCTCGGGCATGACCCATTCTGCTGCCATGGCTTCCGAGATCCTGATCGGCAAGACCATTCTCGAAGCGCTGAACACCGACCTTGTTTGCGATGCCATCAACACCGCCATGCGCGAGCTGTTCCTGCAGATCGTCTACGGCCGCACCCAGTCCGCCTTCTCTGAGGACGGCCTTGCTGTCGGCGCGTCCCTTGAGGACCTCGGCAAGGGCCTTCGCTCCCAGGTCGGCACGATGTTCGCCACCGCCGAAAAGGGCCCCCGTTACCTCGAAATGGCCGAGGGCTACTGCTCCCGCGTCGCGCTCAACAAGGAAAACGAGATCGTCGGCTACGAGTTCATCAACCTCGGCAAGATGATGGACTTCATCAAAAAGGGTATCGATGCGAACGAAGCGCTCGAAAAGGCCAAGGGTCACTATGGTCAGTGGGACAACGCTGCCAAGTACATCGACCCGCGTCAGGAATAAGGAAGGGAGGACGAAACAATGGCTTTATTTGAAAACTACGAGAGAAGAATCGACAAGATCAACGGCGTCCTCGCTCAGTACGGTATCTCTTCCGTCGAAGAGTGCCGCGAGATCTGCAAGGCCAAGGGCTTTGACCCGTATGAGATCGTCAAGGGCATCCAGCCCATCTGCTTTGAAAACGCCTGCTGGGCGTACACCGTCGGCGCGGCCATCGCCATCAAGTCCGGCGTGAAGTCCGCGGCCGAAGCCGCCAAGATGATCGGTGTCGGCCTGCAGTCCTTCTGCATCGACGGCTCCGTCGCCGAGGACCGCAAGGTCGGTCTGGGCCACGGCAACCTCGGTGCGATGCTGCTGTCCGACGAGTCGAAGTGCTTTGCCTTCCTCGCCGGTCACGAGTCCTTCGCCGCCGCTGAGGGCGCGATCGGCATCGTCCGCAACGCCAACAAGGCCCGCAAGGAGCCCCTGCGCGTCATCCTGAACGGTCTCGGCAAGGACGCCGCTCAGATCATCTCCCGCATCAACGGCTTCACCTATGTTCAGACCCAGTTCGACTACTTCACCGGCAAGCTGAACATCGTGCGCGAGATCCGCTATAGCGAGACCGAGCGCGCCGACGTTCGCTGCTACGGCGCTGACGACGTCCGCGAGGGCGTGGCCATCATGCATTCCGAGGGTGTGGACGTCTCCATCACCGGTAACTCCACCAACCCGACCCGCTTCCAGCACCCCGTCGCCGGCACCTACAAGAAAGAGTGCATCGAGCAGGGCAAGAAGTACTTCTCCGTCGCCTCCGGCGGCGGCACGGGCCGTACCCTGCACCCGGACAACATGGCCGCCGGCCCTGCCTCCTACGGCATGACCGATACCATGGGCCGCATGCATTCCGACGCACAGTTCGCCGGCTCATCCTCCGTGCCCGCGCACGTGGAAATGATGGGCTTCCTGGGCATGGGCAACAACCCGATGGTTGGCGCCACCGTCGCCGTGGCCGTCGCTGTTGCGGAGAGCCTGAAGTAAGAGGGAAAACCGCAGGGTTTGTCCTTCCAAGGTTCCAAAACCTGATTTTTCATCAAACATAGGCAGGAAGCACATCTTCCGCACGAAAATGCGGAAGATGTGCTTCCTGTTTTTGCGTTTTTGGAGGGAAAAACCGTGAAGAAAATCAGGATGTGCTTCCCGAATGAGAAGACGTTCAGGGAAGGGTTCGAAGAGTATATTTTGGACTGTAAGGCCCGCAATCTGCGGGATGGAACAATCAACCATTATCAGGAATCCATCAAGCAGATTTACAAGCGAATCACACCAGATACGCTGATCTCTTCGATGTGTCAGCAAACCATGGCAAACTTCTATATTTCACTGAGGGATGACCCTAATTTGAATGAGGTTTCTATGGGAACATATGCGAGAGATTTGAAAACGCTGATGCGATTCTTTATCCAAGCGATGTGACTGCGGGCTCAAACCGCCCCGTATGGTGGCGATGCGAAAAAGGTCACTCCTACCGCGTCATCATCGCACAGCGCGTGCAGCAGGGCAACGGCTGTCCCTACTGCGCGAACCGCAAGGTGCTGGTAGGCTTCAACGACCTCGCGACCGTCCAGCCGCTCGTTGCCAAGGAGTGGCACGAATCACTCAACGGCGCGCTGACGCCGGAGATGGTGACTGCCGGAAGCCACAAAAAAGTGTGGTGACAATGTCCCTACGGCCACATGTGGCAAGCGGTCATCTACGCCCGCACCGGCGCGCAGCAAAGCGGCTGCCCCGTCTGCGCCGGGAAGACAAAAATCAGTAAACCCAGCCTGCGGAGGCGGGCAAAAGATAAAGAAAACTTTAGGAGGTAATGGAATGAAACGGCAATTATTGGCAAGCATACTGTCATTTGTCATGCTACTGAGTTTACTGCCTGCGGCAGCGTAGGCAGTAGACGGGGAGGACGAGACCGGCAGCGATGACGGCGTCGTCCTCTATACGGGGTCTGAAAATACAGACCTTACGGACGAAGGTGAGGACGGCGAAGGTGCTGAACCCACGGCGGAAGGGCCGCAGTGGAACTTTGCACCTCAGTATGGGAACCTTATCCATGATTACAGCTATTATTTTAATAGTAGCTATAATAACGAGACAGAGGGATATCCCGGCGTAACGGGATATAATCCAAAGAATGCAATCTCCCTTCGAGATAACAAGCTGCCGGATGAGGTCAATACAGTCGGCTTGGCACAGCGCTTTATCAATGCATATCCGCACGAGTTGGATGGCGGCCGCCGCCAGAGAATCGGCGTGGCGCGTGCTCTTGCAGTCAACCCGGAGTTTATCGTCTGTGATGAGCCGGTCTCAGCACTGGATGTTTCCATTCAGGCGCAGATCTTGAATCTGATGATGGACCTGCAGGACGAACTGGGACTGACATATGTCTTTATCATGCATGACCTGTCGGTCGTTAAGCACATTTCAGATGAGATTGCAGTGATGTATTTGGGGCAGTGTGTGGAAAGAGTGCCCAGTAAAGAGCTGTTCCAGAATCCGCTGCACCCGTATACAAAGGCGTTGCTGTCAGCAATTCCCATCCCGGATCTTTCAACACGCGGAAGGAAGAAGCACCCTGTTCTTATTCGCCGGACGGAGAGTATCCCGTCATCAACCTGGAAAAGGGCGGCCTATATACGAGCTATTCAGGCACATGGGAAGAGAACACTGTGCTTCCCTGCATCCGCAGAATTGACAGCGGTACGGTTGGCAATGCGGTCCACGGTAAGGCGGAAGCCGTTGTAGAAGGGATTTCAACAGATGAGATCGCAAGGGCTGCCTCCGCTATAGAAGAGCAGACTGGGATCGCTTTCAGATGGGAAGAAAAAATGGGTGCGTTGTGATCCGTGCGGAAGGCAAGAGTGCTCATGCCTCCACGCCTTGGGAAGGAAACAGTGCACTTACTGGCTTGCTGGCGCTGCTGATGCAGTTTCCCTTTGCCGACTGTGAGGGACAGCGCCGCCTGCGCGGATTGACAGAGCTGTTTCCGCACGGCGCATTTTACGGTGAGGCGGCTGGCGTGGCGCAGGCGGATGAATTGTCCGGCCGGTTGGTGCTGAGCTCCAACGTGCTTCATTATGCGGAAGGCGGTATGTCCGGCCGCATAGACTGCCGCGCGCCGATGTGTGCCAGCGAAGAGACTGTGTTTGAGGTGCTGCGTGAAAAACTGGCGGCTTATGGCTTGTATCTTCCGGAGAGCTGCAAAATGGTCCCCCATTACGTTCCGGAAAATAGTCCGTTTATCCAGACGCTTTTAGGCTGCTATGAGCAGGTCATGGGCGAACCGGGCAAGTGCCTTGCTATTGGCGGCGGGACATATGCGCGCTTTCTGAAAAATGGCGTGGCGTTTGGCGCTTCCCGATTAGGTGTAGATTATCACATGCACGGTGCAAATGAGTACCTTGTGGTAGATGAGATCGTGCGAAGCGCGGAGCTGTTTGCGCTGACCATTGTTGCACTTTGCGGCGAACACGCTGAGCCGATGTAAAATGCGGTTATGTAAATAACACCCGTCGGTATGATCCGATGGGTGTTATTATTTGTGCTGTGTTTTTTGACAGACGAATCGGATTCTTGCAAAAATGCCCAAAGATGTCAATAGAATCCGTTCGCCTGCGCAAGAATTTTATGGCGTGCGGACAGAAAAGACTTTTTCGTGCTGCGAGACGGCGACAGACGGCAGATCTCATGGCGATAATGACGAATTTCTGTCATTGGAGTGTTTTTCGTAGAAATACATCTGTCCGCTCCTTGCAATTTCCTGCACATAAAGATATAATAAAGGCCGTTAGTGAAAGCGCCTTTGCGGCCTGAGCAGAGAGAAGAGGATCGTAAGAGCGTTAGATTTTGAAAAGAAAGAAGATGCCCCTATGAATCCCTTTATGAAGACCCTTAAAAAAATTGCCGCCGCGTATAACGGCATCAGCCTGATTTTGCGCATCGCGATCGGCCTTGTCGTCGGCGTGATCCTGGCGCTGGTCTGTCCCGGCGCGACGTGGTTACAGGAGCTTGGCAACCTGTTTGTCGGCGCGCTCAAGGGCATTGCCCCCGTGCTGGTGTTCGTCATCGTGGCGAGCGCGCTGGCGCAGGGCTCGTCCAAGCTCGACCGCCGCTTCGGCACGGTCGTGTGGCTCTACATGCTTACGACGTTCGTCGCCGCGGCGCTGAGCGTTGTGACCAGCATGCTCTTCCCGCAGATGCTCCTGCTGCCCGAGGCCGCTGAGGCCGAGGTCATCCCGCAGGGCCTTGGCGAGGTCATGCACACGCTGCTGTCCAACATCGTCTCGAACCCCATCTCCGCCATTATGAACGGCAACTACATCGGCATTCTGATGTGGGGCTGTCTCTTCGGCGTGGCGATGAAGAAGCTCGGTGCGGACTCGACGAAGGTCTTCCTCAGCAACACGGCGGACGCGGTGTCCACCATCGTGCGCTGGATCATCAATTTGGCACCGTTCGGCATCATGGGCCTTGTGTTCACGAACGTTGTGAGCAACGGCCTTGCGATCTTCACCCAGTACGGCAAGCTCCTGCTGCTTTTGGTCGGCACGATGCTCTTCATGGCGTTTGTCATCAACCCCATCATCATCTTCATCTATCTGCGCTGCAATCCCTATCCGCTGGTGTTCCGCTGCCTGCGTGAAAGCGGCCTGACGGCGTTCTTCACCCGCTCTTCCGCGGCGAATATCCCCGTGAACATGGCGATGTGCGAAAAGCTTGGCTTGGACAAGGACTTCTACTCCGTCTCTATCCCCCTCGGCGCGACGATCAACATGGACGGCGCGGCCATCACCATCACCATCATGACGCTGGCCGCGGCCAATACGCTGGGTATGCAGGTCTCGCTGCCCGCGGCGATTTTGCTCTCGATCATGTCGGCCCTCGGCGCGTGCGGCGCTTCCGGCGTGGCGGGCGGCTCGCTGCTGCTCATCCCGATGGCGTGCTCGCTGTTCGGCATCTCGAACGACATCGCGATGCAGGTCGTCGGCGTCGGCTTCATCATCGGCGTCATTCAGGACTCTGTCGAGACCGCGCTGAACTCCGCGGGCGACGTGGAGTTTGCCGCGACGGCCGAATATCATCAGTGGCTCAAGCAGGGCAAGCCCCTGCCGGAGTTCCTCGGCGGCAAGAAAAAGTAAGAAAAGCGCGGCGATAGACCGTGACGGAAAACGACTTACCGCCGAATAGGGCAGGCAGAGACCTTGTCGATATAAAATAACAAGAACGCATTGCAGAATAGCGCCTTGAATAAAAGAGATGAGCAGGTTTCCCAGAAAAGGGAGCTTGCTCATCTCTTTGTCTTATTACTGCTGTGTTTCGCTCTTCTGCGCGCTGCGGTGGATGTACTTTTCGAGCGCCGCGTACAAAAACGGCGGGTCGATGGGCTTGGGGAGATGTTCGTTCATGCCTGCGTCGATCGTGCGCTTCTGCTCCTCGGCAAAGGCATCCGCCGTCATAGCGATGATGGGGACTGTCTTCGCATCGGCGCGCGATAGTGCGCGGATGGCCCTCGTTGTCTCAATGCCGTTCATCACCGGCATTCTCACGTCCATCAAAATAGCGTCGATGCCGCCGATCGCAGAGGACTCAAACTGCGAGAGAGCCTCTTGTCCGTTTTCCGCCGTGGTGACGACGCAGCCGACCTCTTCCAGAATGAGTTTTGCCACATAGGTGTTGATCTCGTTGTCTTCGACCAGCAGGATGTTTGCGCCCTGCAAGTTCCTGCCGGGCTGCTCCTGCAAAGCCTTGTGCGCCACAGGTTCCGCCAGCGGGGCGCAGATCGTCACGACGAGTTCCGTGCCCTCGCCGAGCTTGCTCTTGACGCTGATTGTGCCGCCCATGGCGTCCACCAGGCTCTTCACGATGGGAAGGCCCAGTTCGGTCCCCTTCACGCTGCCGCTGAGCTGGGAATGTTCCTGCGAAAACGGGTCGTAGAGGTGCTCTAAAAAGTCCTGACTCATGCCGATGCCGTTGTCGCGTATCGTAAAGCGCAGGTTCGCCATGCCCTCGGCAGCCGGAAGACTCTCCATCTGCATGCAGACCTCGCCGCCCACCGGCGTGAATTTCGCCGCGTTGGACAGCCGGTTCAAAAAGATCTGCTGGAAGCGCAGGCGCTGGAAAAGGATCCGGTCGTGCTTTCGCGCTTTTACGAGTCCGTCAAAATGCGCGTTTCCGGCCTCGACAATGCCGAAGCCCGGCAGCGCGTCATCGTGGAGCTGTACGACAAATTTTTCCGCACGG
>ERZ1106943.1301-NODE-1301-length-26237-cov-3.729432_pt1 | contig 26237 bp, 36 predicted proteins | sample MGYA00403671_ERZ1106943 | MGnify/ENA primary metagenome ERZ1106943 (study PRJEB35170, sample SAMEA104062427) | human gut metagenome | biome: human gut; feature: human-associated habitat; material: faeces | place: Denmark | collected 2012-06-14 ...
CGAAGAGGATGAAGAAGATGCCGACATCTGAAAAAATACGGTCGCGGCAGCGCACAAGAAAGCTTTTCATCAAAACCTTGCGAAACGTGCTGAAAATACCGGAAAAGCTAAAGGTTAGCGAGTGGGCGGAAAAATACAGGATCTTGGACAGTTCCAGTAATTTTAAAGGCCGTTGGTCAAATGAGATAACACCGTATCTGATAGGTATCATGGATGCAATCAACGATCCATATATTCAGGAGATCAATTTTTGCAAGCCGACGCAGGTCGGTGGGACAGAAGCCATGCTAAACATGCTGGGCTGGATCATATCTGAGGATCCAGCACCGGCAATGATCGTATATCCGACAGATGACCTTGCAAAAGATACGTCAAGGGACAGATTAAGACCGTCGCTGCTCAAAACAGAAGAAATAAAAAACAAATATTTAGAGAGGGCATCTAACGAACTCAACCTAAAGTTCCGTGGAATGACCATTTACCTGCGCAGTGCCGGATCGCCGTCAAAACTTGCATCAAAAGCAATAAAATACCTGTTTTTTGACGAGATAGACAAAATCGGTGGGGCGAGCAAAAAAGAAGCCTCACCTTACAATCTGGCAAAAGAAAGAACTCGAACATTTACATACTCGAAGAAGATATATACATGCTCAACGCCGACGCTAAAGACCAATTACGTTTGGCAGTTACATGAAAAAGCAGACGTACAGCGTATCTATAAAGTACCGTGCCCACATTGTGGAGAAATGATTGATCTGAAATGGAAACAGATACATTTTCCATCAGGGGAAGAACTCACAGCAGATGAGCGTGCAAAGAAAGCAGTATATGTATGCCAAGAATGTGGCTGCGAAATAACGGATAAGCAGAAGATCAAGATCCTACGAAAAGGAGAGTGGCAGGATGAACATAAGAAATGTGTAGGAAAGCCACAGTCGGTGTCGTTTTGGATAAATGCACTGTACAGCAGGTTTCTGACGTGGGGCGATATAGTAAAAGAGTTCCTGCAGTGCAAGGATGATCCGGAAAAACTGCAGAACTTTGTGAACTCGTGGCTAGCGGAACCGTGGGAAGATACAAAACTGAAAACGACGGAAGATACCGTGATGGAACGTCAGACGGAGCTGGAAGAGTTTGTCGTGCCGGACTACGCAAAATTGCTGACAGGTGGTGTAGATGTCCAGGAAAACTGCATGTACTGGACTATCCGGGCGTTTGGCAATTACCTGACAAGCCAGAATATAGCGCATGGTCAGGCATTATCGTGGCGCGAAATTGAGGATGCCATGAATGCAGTGTATAAAAAAGCGGATGGGACGCAAATGATCGTAGAACTGGCGCTTATCGATTCGGGAGATGATACAGACAATGTGTATGATTTTTGCGTAAATAATTCGGACTGGGCGATACCGGTCAAGGGATCGTCTCATGAGATGGCGACATATTACAAGATCAGCAAGATAAACAAAGAGGGATCAAAAGCCTACGGAATGCAGCTTGTAGTTGTTGATACAGATAAATATAAGGATATGGTTGCTGGAAGAATGCGACGCCAGAATGGACGCGGTGCGTGGATGGTATACAGAGGATGCGATCAGGAGTATGCGAAACAGGTAACTGCGGAACATAAGGTGAGCGTGCGAAAAAATGGGAAAATGACGCAGAAATGGGTTCCGAAGAGATCGCACGCAGACAATCATTACCTGGACGCAGAAGTATATGCTATGGCGGCCGGGGATATCCGAGGCATCCGCTATATGCATCTGCAGCAGGAGGAGCCCAAAACGGAAAAACAGACAGAAAGCCAGGAGGAAAACTGGATCAATGCGAATGAGAGGTGGTTGTAGATGGCAGAGCTTGAAAATTTAAGCCCAAGCGACATGCTGAAAGAAGTGAATAAGGCAATGACCACGGTGCTGGTGGGTGGACAGTCGTATAAAATCGGCAGTAGATCGCTCACAAGAGCAGATCTCGGTATGTTGCGCGAGTTGCGAAACGAATTGCAGGCGCAGGTAAATGACCAGAACAGCAGTTTGCTGGATAACACCTATGTGTCTATTTTTGGAGGTAGATAGAGATGAGTTGGCTTGACAATCTGATCGGATTTGTGTCGCCAAGAGCCGCATATATGCGGGAGGCATGGCGAATCAGCCTGGACGAGGTGAGAAACTATGATGCCGGAGACCAGGGACGGCTCAACGCGAACTGGCGCGTCATGAATCAGTCCGGAGAGATGACAGATCGAAGTGAACGAGATATTATCCGAGCACGCGCAAGAGATCTGGAACGTAACTCGGATATGATGAATGCAGTAATAGGAGCATTCGAGCGGAATATAGTAGGCGGGGGGTACACACTGCAGGCTAGGACACCAGATGAAAAAATAAATAATCAATTAGAGAAGTATTGGAAACAGTGGGTAAAGAAGCAGAATTGCGACGTCACAAACCAGCAGAGCTTTAACCAGATGCTCCGGATGTGCGTCCAGCGCAAAAAGGTAGACGGTGGGGTGCTGATACATAAGACCTATACAAGTGGTGGTGTGGTGCCCTTTAAGCTGCAACTGCTTGAGGTGGATGAGCTTGATTCATCGCAGATGACACCTCGCAAAAAAGGAAATAAGGTGATCGGGGGCATTGAGTACAATGGGTATAACCGACCGGAGGGATACTGGATCAGACAGTATTCCGTAGATGGATTTTCGATCGAAGATCCGATTTATATCCCGGAAAAAGACATGATCTTTTATTTTACCAAAAAAAGACCGTCGCAGGTCAGAGAGATATCAGACATGACAACGACAATGACCAGAATCCGCGATACAAACGAATTTATAACTGCCGTATCCGTAAAGCAGAGGATCATGGCGTGTCTGTCGGTGTTTATCAAAAAAATAGCACCAGGAGGCGGAATAGGACGTGGAATTAACAGCACCAGCGATCAGTACAACTACAACGGAAAAATGCTTGTACCTGGAATGATTAAAGAATTAAATCCGGGAGAGGAAGTGGAGACGGTCAATCCGGGCGGACAGTCGGATGATGCGACAAATCATATTAAAACGATGCAGCATCTAATTGGAGCAGGTCAGGGACTGTCGTATGAGGCTACAAGCCGGGATATGTCACAGACCAACTATTCGTCGGCGCGACAGAGCATGATCGAGGATGACATGACCTATGCAAAAGACAAGGAACTGTTGCAGGAAATCATGGATGAGATATATGAGACATTTGTCATTTCCGGAGTGCTTTCCGGATTGTTTGAGATAAAAGACTTTTGGCAGAACAAAGAAGAATATCTGGCGCATGAATGGTTCCAGCAACCAAAGCGTTGGATCGATCCACTAAAAGAAAGCTCAGCAAACAAGACGGCACTCCAGACGGGCCAGAAGACATTCCAGCAGATTTCGGCGGAAAACGGAAAAGACTGGCGGGAGCAGATCGAGGAGATGGCAAATGTGATCCAATACGGAAAAGAAAAAGGAGTAGAGATGGGAGGTGTGATCTATGGGCAGCAGTACAACGGACAGATCAATGATCCGTGAGTATAATGCAGGCATCCGGGCGTTGGGAGGCGAAGGAAACGAAAGAAAATTCGAATTGAGCTTTTCAAGCGAGGAGCCGTATACGCGGTACTGGGGTGTAGAAATCCTCGATCACGGGGAAGGATGCATGGATTTAACCAGGCTGCAGGAAATCGGATGTGTGCTTTTTAATCACAATAGGGATGCGGTAATCGCAAAGGTAAACCGTGTCTGGGTGGAAAACAACAGAGGAAAAGCGGAAATCGAATTTGACACCGATGAGGACGCGGAAAAAATTTACCAGAAAGTTAAAAGCGGAACATTAAAAGGTGTATCCGTAGGATATGTGGTAGATGCCTGGGAAGAGGTGTTAAGTAACAAGGAGTCGGCGGACGGACGGTTCAAGGGACCGTGCCGGGTAGCGCGAAAATGGACGCCATACGAGATCTCAATCGTATCCGTTCCGGCGGATGCCACGGTTGGCGTCGGCAGACAGATGGAAAAACCATCCGGACTGTTGGGGCTATATGAAAAACAGTTGCAGATAAACAAAAACAGAGCAGGAGGAAAAAGATGAATTTAGAAGCAATGCTGGCGCGTCAGCAGGAACTTGTGGACGCGGCCAAAAAAGCGGGAAGAGATTTGAACGAGGAAGAAAAGAGAGAATTTGATGGACTGACCACAGCAATCAGGAACTATGAGAAAAGCGAAGAGCCGTCGTCAGGGGAAGAACGTCAGAAAGGCATCCAGGAAGAACGGCAGAGAGTGGCAGACATCAGCCAGTTATGCCGGGATTTTGGAACAGAAGCGGAAGGGTATATCAAAGATGGTAGTACCGTGGATGCGGTAAGAGCAGCAATCCTGGACAAGCTGAGAAAAGAAAACGGACCGATCGATCAGAGAGGAAGGGCTGATGTAACGGTGGATGAGCAGGACAAGTTTGTCCGCGCGGCGGCGGATGCAATGGTTATGAGAGGCGGAGTAGAAATCGAAAAGCCGGCTGAAGGTGCAAGAAGCCTTATGGGAATGGGGATTCGCGATCTGGCGATTGAGTGTCTCGAAAAATCCGGAGATGGACAGAACCTGACAAGAAGATCGGCAGAAGATATCTATCAGGTGTTGACATCTCAGAGGGCGTATTTTAACCCGACAAATGCATTTCCGGCAATCATGGATGCCGCGATCAACAAAGCGTATGTGGAAGGACACAGGACAGTAGCTGTTACGTTTGACAAGTGGACTAAAAAAGGTACGCTGAAAGATTTTAAAACACATGACAACAATTATCTGGCAGGACCGGCGGGAGAATTCCTGGAGGTAAAGGAGGGGGGAGAGATAAAACATGATACCCCGAAGGATGCAAAACGCCCGGCAAGAAAACTGAAAACGTATGCACGCCAGTTCTCGATGTCACGTCAGGCGTTTATCAATGATGATATCGACTTCCTCTCGAAAGTCCCGGCGAAATATGCGGCAAGCGCAAGAAAAACGCAGAATACGCAGTGTTATAAAATTCTGATGGGAAATCCGGTTATTTACGACGGAAAAAAACTGTTTGATAAAGACACACACAAAAACGTACTGGCAAAAGGAACTGGTATCACAAAAGAAGCGTTACAGACCATGTTTATGGCGCTGCAGCTGCAGGAAAACGAGTTCGAAGAGGCAATCATTGTCCGCCCGGCATATATCGTTGTACCTGTTGGTTATGGATTTGAAATGTATGAGCTTTTCTGGTCGCCGGTGGTAAATACATCCGGAAATACACAGGCAGTCAACCCGTTGTATCGCTACAGGGAATCAATCGAGGTCATTGAAGATCCTACGCTGAATGCACTGGGGGGAGATGGAGCGATCCCGTGGTTTTTGATCGGTAATAAGTCGGATACAGATTTCATGGAAGTCGATTACTTAAACGGAAATGAAATCCCACAGATCCGTCGAATGGAAGCACCGGGACAGCTTGGATTTGTATGGGACGTTTATCTTGACTGGGGTATTACAGTGATGGACTGGAGAGGTGCAGTGATGAATCCTGGAATCAAGATCAAAGCACCGTTGGAATAGGAGGCGAAGGTAAATGACGAAAGCAGAGTTTTGGCAGCGTGGCGAAGCGCTTGATTACGAAAACAGCACAACAAGTGTAATCCCGGAAAACACAGTGATCGCGATCTCGACCAGAATCGGGATTGCGGGAACCAGTATTGCGCCGGGAGAAAAAGGAAGCCTGATCGTGGAGGGCGTCTTTGAGATCCAGAAGAAAGCGGAAGATGAAGCTGCAATGGGAGCCTTGGTGTATTTTGATGGAGAGCAGATCACAACGACCGCATCCGGAAACACACCGGCTGGCTACGCAGCGTCTGCGGCAAAAGCCGGCGAAACAGAAATCCTCGTAAAACTGTTGGGGTAAAGTGTATGGCGATAGCGATCAAAGAAATTCTATATAACAACAAGCAGTATTATCCGGGAGATGAGCTCCCGGATGATGGACCGGTGAAAGAGTGGGTAAACGCGGGATCCGCAGTGGAAAACGTGGAGCCGGTTAAAAGAACACGGGCAAAAAGAGCTTCTGCAACGGCGGGACTTCCGGGGATTGCTATTCCGCCGTCAGGAGAGGACCTGGTGGGAAAGGTGCCGAAGCATGACGTTTAAAGAGCTGGTTCAACAGGATGCAAAAGAAATATTCCTGAATTTTGACGAATTTGGGGAAACCCATCTGGTCGATGGGGAAGAAAAAGTGATTATCATCGACACCAATGAACTGGTAGAACGTGAAAAAAGAAGAGATATAAGTATGGCGGGCGTTTTTAAAAAGCGCCTGCTTTTTTACATCCAGGCGGAGGATCTTGGCGGAATGCCAAAGATTGGAGGCGTGATGCTGCTTGACAGGAAAAGCTATGTTGTCACAGATGCGATCAATGAGGATGGCATTTATTCAATTTCGCTGGAGGTGATGAAGGCATGATATTTGAAGTAAAAATCCCGGAAGAAAAGATCAGAGAAATTGATGAAAAGCTCCAGAAAATGGAAAAAAAAACACCGAATGAGCTAAAAAAAGTTGTAAATTCCAGTGCTAAAAAAGCAAAAAAAGAGCTTGCAATGGGAGTACAAAAACGATATGCAAGTAAAACGTATAATGCGCAATATGTCAGAGGACAGGTAAGTATAAAAAATGCTACAGTTGGAAAAGTCGAAGCGACGCTGGAAGCAAAAGGAGAAGCTACAGAGCTAAGAGAATTTAAAGTATCAAGTCTGACTCCTGGCGTAAAAAAAGCGATCAAGGGAAAAGTGCTGAAAAAAGGACGGATGGAGAGACTTTTTGATGCATTCGTGGTGAGATTTAAGAATGGTCATGTGTCAGTGGTGGAAAGAGCGCATGGCAAGTATATGAAAAATGCTAAAAAAAGAAATAAACATTGGGAAAAATTGGAAAAGAAATTGTCTCCTGCGGTTCCGCAAATGATTGGAAAAGTGCATTCAGAGAAAGATGTTGATCTACAGGAAATTCTAAATCAAAAGTTAGAAGAGCACATTGAAAAAATAATGGGAGGAGTTAAATGACACCGATCGAGTTAGTAAAAGAACTTGCAGAAGAGCTGAGAAAAGTCACAGAGGAGCTGTATTTTGAAGATGAAAATACAAAACCTGTAAAAATGAATGTGTTTGAGTTTTCGCTTCCGTATCAGAAATATGACGATGAGGAAGAGCCGTTTCCGTATATCGTAGTAACGCTGGATTCGGGATCCGCATCACAGGAGATGGCGGAGAACGTTGCGGATGTGACGCTGTACATTGGGATCCGGAAGGCGGATAAAATGAACGATGGGAAAAGACATGTGCTGGGCGTGATGCAGCGGATCACAGAACGGTTTGAAAAAAACAATATGCTCAAATGCTTTAGGCAGATTGGAAAGATCAGCTGGGCTTTGGATAGCGAGGATGCCTATCCGTATTATTTTGGCGGAATGAGCATGAGATTCCAGATTTTTAAAATTGAGAGAGAGGAGAGCATTTACGCATGAGCGAGGCAAAAGGGAAAGAACAGGCAGTGAAAACGGCAGAACAGGTAGTAAAGCCTGCTGACCGGTCAAATGTAAAAACGGGATCGGTCGTTTACATGGGACCGTCAATTAAAAATGTAATGCAGGAGGGAACGGTGTTTACCAACGGGTATCCCGAAAAAGTAAAGGCGTATCTGGAGGCACACCCGATTGCGAAGGAACTGATCGTTGCGACGTCGCAAATGGCAGCAGTGAAAAAAGAACTGAGAGATGTTAATTCGGCGCGCTCGATTTTTTATGAAAAAATGAAAGGAGAACTGTAATGTACAAGCATGGTATTAAGATCAATGAAAATCCGACAGAGACCGTGAAGCCCAAGGAAGGAACGTCGGGGATCGCAGTGGTGATCGGTACATCACCGATCAATCTGTTAGATGATCCGGAAAAGGCGGTCAACAAACCGATTGCGGTGAGAAGCTACGAAGAGGCTGTAAAGAAGATGGGGTACTCGGAAGACTATGAAAAATACACGATCTCGCAGAGTATTTATGCGAGCTTTAAGCAGTTTAGCGTGGCACCGATCGTGTTAATCAATGTACTGGATCCGGCGCGCCACAAAGAAGCGGTCACGGAGCAGGAGGTCAAGGTCGAAAACAGACAGGCTACGTTAAAGGAAAGCGGGATGCTGATGAAAGCCCTCGTGGTAAAAAAAGAGGACGCAGAGTTAAAGAGTGGAACGGATTACATTGCCACATTCGATGAGGATGGATATGTTGTGATTTCGCTGTTGGAATCAGGATCTGCAGGCGCGGCAACTACGCTTAAAGTATCTGGAGACAGGATCGCTCCGGAAAAGGTGACTGCGCAGGACATCATTGGCGGATATGATGCGGTTACGGGAAAAGAGACTGGTATGGCGTGCATCCGTCAGGTGTTCCCAAGCACAGGGCTTGTGCCGGGGCTGTTGATCGCGCCGGGATGGTCAAAAGACGCAAATGTAGGTGCAGCGTTGATCTCCAAATGTAAAGAGGTTAATGGTTTATTCCGCGCTTTCGCGGTGATTGACATTAGCACCGCGAAGGCGATGAAGTATGAGGATGTCGCCAAGGAGAAAGAAGCGTGTGGATTTGACAGCGAGGATGCTGCGGTGCTGTGGCCAATGATCGCAGTAGGAGACCGCAAATTCGCTTACAGCGCGTTATATGCCGCAAAATTAGCCGCAAATGATATGGCAAATGATGATGTGGTTGCGATCTCGGCATCCAATCAGGATATTGGAGCCACAGCGGCGGTACTGGAAGACGGTACAGAAGTGACATTGGATGAGATGCAGGCAAACGAGCTGAACGCGATCGGTGTCGTGACGGTAAATAATTTTGCGGGAAAGATCTACACCTGGGGCAATAATACATCTGCTTATCCGCGCGTAACAGATGTCAAAGACCGCCGGATTGGATGCCGGAGATTTTTTTCGTGGTGGGGAAATCGTTTCATCCTGGACTACCATGAGCATATTGACAGTCCGGCAACAGTGAAAAAGATTGAGGCTCTTGTGGATATGGAAAACATCAAAGGGAATAGTCTTGCAGCGCAGGGCAAATGTGCGGGAGCCAGCATCTCGTTTGATGCATCACAGACCGAGACGCAGGATTTGATCGAAGGAAACATTGAGTTTACTCAGAAACTGGCTCCATATACACCAATGGAGTATATCACTAATACGCTTGAGTTTGACACAAGCATGCTCGAAGCGGAATTTGAAGGAGGGAACTAAGATATGAAATATCCGTCAGTTATTAACCAGTTTAACACATACAATGCAGGCAACAGGTTGATTGGATTAACAGGAGAAGTATCACTTCCGGAGATCAACTCGAAAACGACGACAGTCAATGGAGCCGGAATCCTTGGAGATATCGAAGAACCGGTCATCGGACAGATGGAGAGTATGAAGATCACGATTCCATTTCTAACGATCACAAAGGGGTACTTTGAGTTGTGCGATCAGCTCAATGCGGTAAGTCTTACCCTGCGCGGGGGAATCCAGACCATGGACACAGAAACGGCGGCTGCAAAGATGCAGCAGATGCGTGTGGTAGTAAGAGGTAAAATGGCATCCTTCACGCCGGGAAAAGTAAAGGGAGCAGAGCAGATGGGAAGCTCCGTGACACTGGAACTGTTGTATTTTATGGTAGAGCTGGAAGGCGAAAAGATGGTCGAGGTAGATAAACTCAACAGCATTTTTGTTGTAAACGGAAAAGATATGCTGGCACCGATCAGAAACATGTGTTAAGGAGGACGACATGAGCGAAGAAAAGAAAGAAAGTAAAATCGAAGAAACAGCAATGGAACAGAAGGAGACAGACCTGGTACTGTCAAGAGCGTATAAGTTTGAGGGACAGACTTATGAGAAACTGGATCTGAGCGGCATGGAGGATCTGACTGCGCAGGATATGATCGACGCATCCAGATACATGAGGCGGATCGGCTTTAGCAATATGGACGAGGAGATGGATCTGCCGTATGCGCTTTTTATGGCGTCAAAGGTAACAGGCTTACCGATTGAGTTTTTCGATGCATTAAAACCGTATGACGCGATCCGGATCCGCGGACGGATGCTGCGTTTTTTCTACAGTCCGGCTTAACACCCGGTGACGCGGATATTGTAAAAAAAACAATAATAACACTGTCGATCCGCTTACGGACAGGAATTGACTATTTGTCAGGCCTGTCCGTTTTTGATCTGGCGGATCTGATTAGGGAGGTATCGGAGCTTGGGAAAAAACGGCGGTAAAGAGTATGAGATTGCGATAAAGATCGCCGGAGAGATGGAGAAATCGTTTGGTAATGCCATGGGTATGACCAGGCGTGAACTGCGGAAGATCACGAGAGACGCGATCTCATCAAACCAGTCAATCAGACAGCAGATGTCAAGTGCGTTTGATACCGTAAACGGCGGAATGGAACGTATCAGCAGTGTCGCGAAAGAGGCACTGGAACTGACTGCGAAGATTTCCGCCGCCGGGCTCACTGCCGCATCTGCGGCTGGAGCATATGCGGTGAAAGTAGGATCGTCCTACGAGGCGCAGATGTCTACGGTACAGGCAATATCTATGGCATCGGCAGAGGACATGAAGATCTTAGGCGATAAAGCGAAAGAGATGGGAGCTACCACCGTGTTTTCGGCTTCGCAGGCGGGAGAAGCCATGGAATACATGGCAATGGCAGGCTGGAAGACGCAGGATATGGTCAATGGTATCGGCGGCATTATGAACCTTGCGGCGGCATCGGGTGAAGATTTGGGCGCAGTATCAGATATCGTCACAGACGCGCTTACCGCATTTGGGCTTTCGGCGGCAGACTCAGGTCACTTTGCGGACGTCCTTGCAGCGGCATCCAGTAATGCAAACACCAATGTCTCTATGATGGGAGAGACGTTTAAATATGTAGCGCCAGTGGCCGGAGCAATGAAATACAGCGTTGAAGACACAGCGGAAGTCATTGGTTTAATGGCAAACTCGGGTATAAAGGCGAGCCAGGCGGGTACATCACTGCGTGCGATATTGTCGCGAATGGTAAGACCGACAGATGATGTGGCAGCAGCAATGAAACGTGTAGGTGTTGAGCTCACGATTGATGGCAAAATGAAATCACTGAATGAGGTTGTATCTGACCTGAGAAATGGATTTGCCGGATTATCGGATGAAGAAAAGACGCAGGTTGCGTCGGCACTTGCCGGCCAGGAGGCAATGTCTGGACTGCTTGCGGTAGTAAATGCGAGTGATGCTGATGTAAATAAGCTGGCGGAGTCGATCAATAACTGCACCGGTGCCGCAGAAAAAATGGCACAGATCCGGATCGATAATCTGAAAGGCGATGCCACACTTTTTGCAAGTGCTGCAGAAGGACTGGGGATATCAGCGTTTGATGACATGAACCCACTACTGAGAAGCGGGACACAGCTTGCAACGAGCTATGTGAATAACGCAAGGGAGTATCTGGAAAGCACAGGAATATTAAGTGACACATTTGATAATCTCAACCAGAAGCTTCCGACCTTTGTCCGCGAGGCAAAAGAAGCGGGAAGAGAAATAAAAGAAATATCAGAGCCGCTGATTACGACAGGAGAATGGCTTGCAGATCATCCGGATATCGTGAAATCGACTCTGGTGGGGATTGGAACTACACTGGTATCGTTTAAGATCGCTTCGAAAATCAAAGAAGTTACAGGCGCGCTCCAAGCAATGAATCTTGCAATGAAAGCGAATCCATGGACACTTGCTATCTCTGCGATTGGTGTCGGAATCGGAGCTTTTTCCGCGATCAGAACCGAAATAAAAGAAACCAGAAAAGAGTTGAAAAATGCGAATCTCAGCGAACATTTTGGCGACATCACGTTGTCAATGGAAGAGCTGGAGGATGTGGCACAGCGGATTGTACGGACGGATTCATTTGGAAAAATAAGTCAGTCATTAGAAGAATTTCAAAAAATAGATTCCTTATCACAGTCTATTGATGATACGGTCGAAGCACTGAATAAAACAGAGTGGGAGGTTGGTATTGGGCTGACGCTGACGGATGATGAGAAATCGGAGTATCAGCAAAATATTGAGTCTTATGTAAAACAGACACAGGATCTTCTACTGCAAAAGCAGTATGCAGTAAATATGAATATGGAATTGTTTACCACGGATGATGCGACAGGAGAGGCAATTCGAAATAAGACGAATGAGTTTTATAACAGTAATTATGAAACACTGCAAAATTTAGGAACACAGCTACAAGGTGCGGTAAACAGTGCATTTGAGGACGGATTCCTGGATATCGATGAAGTAAAAGAAATTCAGGAACTGCAGGCTCAGATCGCGGAAATGGAAGCAATGCTTGCTGACAGCAAATCAAAAGCCGCTTACGATGCGTTGGATATTGAGTTTGCAGGCGAATTGGATGCAGATTCTTTTAAAAATTTACAGGAGAAAATTGCCGAGATTGGCGCAAATGATGCAAAAACATACGAAGGAGCATATCAGGAAGCACTGTCACAGTACCACAGGGAGTTAGATAGTGGATGGATTACACGGGATGAATTTAATGCAGGAAAAACACAGGCGGATGGAGAGTATCTTAAACAACTTAGTGAATCTGCAGAAAATGCATTAAGCTATGAAGTACGGAGAATATCAGAACAGTACAGTGATGAACTTACCAGGGCATTACCGGAATTGCAGGAAAAAACAGCCCTTGCATTACAGGAAATTATTGATTCTCCAAGTTCTGTGAGCTGGGATGGATTTTTCCGGGATCTGACTGAAGGTAACGGACTGGATCAGGCAACGAAGGATGCACTTGCGGATCTATATAAATATATGGAACCTAATGTCGAGCAAATGGAAAGCCTGCGAAGTCAGTACATTGAAGCGGGAATGGAATTTCCGCAAGCACTGAGCGAAGGGCTTACCAATGCAGAGATGTTAGGAATGCTTGCCGGAGATGCGGATGCTATGTATATGTATCTGACAGATGCAATTACAAATAGTCCAGACAAGGAGAATATTTATCAGGCAATGGTGGATGCAGGTATTTTTATACCGGATCCATTGAATAATGCAATGACGGCAGCTGCAGAAAACGTGAAACGAGAGACGCAGAAAACCTTTTCGGATTTGAAACAGGCTATACAACAGGACATCATGGGAATATTTGGGGTAGGTTTTGATGTTAATATTCCGGTTCGCACGAGGTACGATGTAGAGGCAACATCGGATGTAGCCCCAATGTTGAGCGATAAAGCCATTGCAAATTATCAATCGCAGAGTCTGGATTGGGTAGGAGCATCATCGAGAAGCAGTTCTGGCAGAAGTAAAAGCACAAGCAAGACCACAACAAAGACCACAACCAAAACAAGGACTAAAAATTCCGGAAGCAAAAACACATCCGGAAAAATGAGGAGCGGACTGCAAAGAAATGCGGTAGGAGGAATTTTTGACACGCCACAGGTTGGTTGGTACGCCGAAGCGGGTAGTAGCGAGGCACTTATCCCGTTGGATGGATCAAAGCGTGCGGTATCCCTGTGGGAGCAGGCAGGCTTGCTGCTTGGAGTGCCGAGCGGAGCGGAATCGAAAGAGGACAAGACTTTCCGGCCAACAGTATCCGGATCGGGAAGCTCGGAAAAAGAAGCAGATGCGCAGACAGTGCAGATTATTTTTTCTCCGGTTTATCATTTTGAGGGAGATACCTCAAAACCGGAAGTCCAGGATGCGGTGAAAATGTCATTTGAAGATTTTAAAAAGATGATGGGACAGTACATCCGGGAAAATAAAAGGCTTACGTTTTAGGAGGAGGATATGGCAGAACATTACACAACAAAACAGAACCAGACGTGGGATGTGATCGCGAAAGAAGTGTACGGCGATGAAAAGTACACCGAACAGCTCATGAAAAACAATTTGGATAAAATAGACATTTTTGTATTTTCTGCCGGTACGGTTTTAAACACACCGGAAATAGAAACACAGCAGAAGGAGGATGTCAATCTTCCGGAGTGGAGGCGTTGATGGAACCGAGAAAATACAGCGTAGGTATTGGAATCTGGAGAGATGGACCGGATAAAACTTTTTCGGATAAGATTGAGCAGTTTTCCTACACGGATTACGCGGCGGGCAGCAGTGACGCCATATCTGCAAAGGTCAATAATCTTGATTATCGCTGGATGGTGACATATGCGCTAAGAAAAGGGGACAGGATCGAAGCTGTTATCATGCACAGAGAAAACGGAGTGGAAGAAAAGTTCCTTGATTGCGGAGATTTCGTGGTAGACGAGATCGGGCTTTCCGGACGACCGCTGATCGGAACGATCGGCGCACAATCTGCCCCGGTTGATACAAACTGGAAGTCTAAAGAAAGAGAAAAAAGTTGGAATAACACCACTCTGAAACAGGTGGCGACAGATGTGGCGGCAAACTATGCACTGCCATTAGTCTATGACGGTGAAGAGATATCCATATCTCATGTAGAGCAGGAAAAAAGATCGGACAGCAGTTTTTTAAGCGAGCTTGCGGAAAAGTATGGATTTGCGATGAAGGTTTATTCGCAGAAAATCGTGCTGTACCAGTATAAGGCGTATGAGGCAAAGGATCCGGTCATGCAGCTGGTGGAGAGTGACTTTGACTCCTGGAGCTGGAACACGTCGTTGCTTGACTCGTACACTGGAGCACACTATAACTATACCAATTCGGAGTCGGGAGAAACGTATGATTTTACGATCGGATCAGAAGAGCGTGTGCTAGAGGTCAGCGAGGAGGCGGACAGCTTACAGGATGCACAGCGGATCACAGTAGAGAAGCTGAATGCGAGTAACAGAGGATGCACAACGATGTCATGCTCGTTGAAGCTCCCGAAGAAACTTGTTGCGACGTCGAATATAAAACTGTATGGATTTGGAATCATGGATGGAAAATATTTTGTAAGCCAGGTGACACATTCACTTGGGGGGAGCTACAAAATGACATTGGAGTTGCAAAAAATAGAGCAAAGAATAGAAGCGTAGGTGATAGGGATGGGCGCAAAGATAGCGTATATATCGAATGTTGACTATGAAAAAGGTATGGTCCGCGTGGCGTATGCCGGGAGTGACAAGGTGTCAAAAAACATTCCGTACATCGCAAACGGTGAGTACCGGATGCCAAAAAAAGGTGAGCAGGTATTTGTGATTGAGGGCGATGGAGGAACGGTTGCGCTTGGAACAATGCACAATGAGATGAACCCACCGGAGAAGTCAGGAAAAGGGGTTTACTATAAGAGATTTAATGACCATTGTGCAGTCACAGCCACGGAAAATGACATTATTTTTGAGCTGGGCGAAAAGCGTGTGGCGTTAAGTAAGGTGGCGGAATTGCTGGAAGGAGATTAGGATGAGCGAGGCAAATGATGCGGCGGATTTAGCAGCATACAATCAGGAAAACTGGATGCCAGCCACGGTGATCGGATCATTTGGACCGTACATGAACTTTGCAGTGTCAGACAGCTATATGTTTACGTTTTCAAATCTTCAGAGAGAGGTTTCCGGAAAATGGAGTACGCATGAGGGGATCCTGTCAAAAGCAGAGAGCGAGTACATCGGTTGGGATCTGAGCAGCATGACATTTGACATAATACTGTCGATGGCGCATGGTATCAATCCGCGCCTGATGCTGGATTTGTTGGAGTATCAGGTCAAGTCAGGCGCGGTCGAGATGCTGGTTATAGGCGGGAGGCGTGTCGGGTTTGGCAATGGTATTTATTACAAGATCACGAAGATCAGCGAAGCATGGAACACGATATACAGGAACGGACTGCTTTATGAATGCAAAATAACGCTGACGGTGGAGGAATATTAAATGGACCTGAATGATGCAAAGATAAAAGCAGACTTTGATCTGGATAAGGACATAGAGCTTGGCTTAAAGACATTGTATTCCACGCGGGCTGGAACAATGCCACTTGATCGGGAGTTTGGGATTAAAGGAGATTTCTTGGGCGAAACAATGCCGATCTTGCAAAACCAGTATGCAGTGGAGATCATGACAAAGACAGAAAAGTATGAGCCGAGAGTGTTTGTACGACAGGTGACATTTGAATCTGACCAGAAGTCCGGGAAAGTGACACCGGTCATATACCTGGAGCGGGGGAAGGAGACATAAATGGAAGATACAATCAAAAACATACCGGATGTCAGCTTTATAGATGGACTGACACTGGAGGATCTGCAAAACCAGATGATTAGTGATTTCGCGGGAAAGTATCGGGAAATAACCGGAAAAGACATAGAGCTATCGCTTGCAAATCCATACCGGTTGATCCTGTATGCAGTGACGTTACAACACTATCAGATGTATATGCATCTTGATAATGCAGCAAAAATGAATCTGCTGAAGTATTCCAGGGGATCATTTTTGGATCAGGTGGCGGCACTTAGAGGTGTCCAAAGGGATAAGGGAGCATATGCCATGACTACGCTGCGTTTTGCAATGAACGATGTGATGCCATCAGCGATCACGATTCCGGCAGGCACAAAAGTATCCGGAAATGGAATCGTGGTTGTAACAACAGAAGTTGGTGAGATTAAGGCAGGACAGGTATCTGTGGCCGTTCCGGCACGGTGTACAGAACTTGGGGAAAAAGGGAATGGATATTTGCCGGGCGAGATAAGCAGGATGGTAGATACCATTCCCTTTGTTGATACGGCCACAAATATAAAGGAGACTGCCGGAGGCGCGGATGAGGAGACGGATGACCATCTGGCAGACAGGGTATATCACGCACCGTCTGCCTATTCGGTGGCGGGACCGGCAGATGCATATGCGTATTACGCAAAAGCGGCAAATCCGTTGATCGAGGATGTATATGTATCCTCACCGGCACCGACAGAAGTTGAGGTACGGTTGTCCGTGCAAGGAGGAAAGCTGCCAAGCGAAGAGCTGATCGCCAGTGTAACAGAATATCTGAGCGCGCGCGACAGGCGGCCGCTGACCGACAAAGTGAAGGTGCTGGCACCGGATACAGTCACATACAACATAGACCTGACTTACTATATTGCAGACGCGCAAAAGGCGGTTGCGCTGGAGATACAGAAAAAAGTCCAGGACGCGATCGAAAGCTATATCCTGTGGCAAAACAGTAAGATAGGAAAAGATATCAATCCATCCTATTTGACGCACCTGATCGTGGAGGCGGGGGCGATGCGGGTGGAAATCAACGAACCGGTGCATACGGCTGTTGAAAAGACAGCGATACCGCAGATTGGAACAAAAACAGTGACATATGGAGGGATTGAGTATGATTAGTTTGGCCGACAGTGAGATCAAAGATATCCTGCCGCTCAATTTAGCGGAACAGCCAGAGGTACAGGCAATCAGCTATGCAATTAAATTGAGCCAGAAAAGGATCCTGGAAAAGGTGTCGCAGTCAATGATTTATGCGGCAATCGATGATCTGCCGGAAAAAATTGTGGACGTTCTTGCAGCGGAACTGCGGGCTCAATACTACGATCAGGCACTTCCAATCGAAAACAAAAGACAGATTGTTAAAAATGCACTGTATATTTACTCGAAGGCAGGGACACCGGAGGCAGTGGAAAAAATGATCCGGTATATATTTGGGACTGGAGAAGTACATGAGTGGTTTGAGACAGGTGGAGCGCCGGGGACATTCTCACTCAGCATACCTGAGACAAGGACAGAAGAGGCATTTGAAAAATTCCGGAAGATGATCGATGGTGTCAAAAATGCAAGGTCGCATCTGGAGCATATCAACTTTGGAGCGACAACGAAAGCAGAGGCGAAAGCCGGACTGTCGCCGCCGGTAACAGTAATGTTTTTAACGGTAAAATAAGGAGGGAGAGAAAATGGCGGAGTTTAAGAAATCAGTGATAACAACGGCAGGACTGGCTATGCTTGCAGATGCAATGCTGACAGATACTGCTATCACGTTCACACAAATCGCAGTCGGAGCCGGAGAATACACCGGAGAAGAGCTGACTGCGATTGTTGCATTAAAGGATCCAAAACAGGTGTTTGATGTGACAAAGGTCTCGGTGATCGATGAGAACAACCTGAAAATCCAGAGCCGCATCAATAACGATGAGACATTGGTTGGATATTACATCCGGGAGATTGGGATTTATGGCAAGCTGGCAGATGGAGAAGAAAAGCTGGTAGCGATCACTATCGCGGAAAAGGCAGATTACTTCCCGGATCACGATACCGCACCCGTAACGTTGATCTATGAAAACTATCTGCAGATCCAGAACTGCGATAAGATCCTTTTCCAGTATACATTTCCGAGCGGGGTTTACGCCACGCAGGAAGACATGGAGGCATTGGACAAGAAATTCAGTGCTCCGACCTATGAGGAAGTAAAAGACCTCGAAGAGTTGACCAGCGGGGAAAAATATACCACAGCGTGGGGAAAACTGAAAAAGGCTGTAAAGGCATTGATAGATCATATTGGGGATAAAAAGAATCCGCATGGTGTTACAAAAGCACAGGTTGGGCTTGGAAAATGTGACAATACAGCAGACAAAGATAAATCTGTTAAATCTGCCACGTCTGCAGGTAATGCGGATACTGTGGATGGGAAACATTTTGCGGATATCCAGACAGACGCGCAGGCAAGGGCAGATAAGTGCCTAAAGCTGACAGGTGGTACGGTAACAGGGAACGTGATTGTTAATGCGGATCTTTCTACGAGTGGAAACCATGGGATTTACTGGTTTAGATTGATAAAATCGAATGACGAGTTGCACTTAAAATCATCGGGAAACACGAAAAATGTAAACGTGTTTGGACGGCTGTTGAACGTGGTAAATGCAGAAGCTACCAGCAACATGGATGTGCAGTGTCTCAATGTCCATTATGGCGGATCGCTTGTACATGATTCGTATCGCGGGGCGAAAGAAAACATCTCCAAGGCGTTGGACGAAAGGATCAGAAAAATCCTTGAGGTACCAATAGAAAGCTTTGATTACAGGCCGGGCTTTGGCAACGATAAAAAAGATGTCGTTGGCGTAATTGTTGACGAGATAGAGAAAATCATACCAGAAGCGGTAGAAATACCGGAGGACTGGAATGAAGAAGAGTTTAATGAACTTTTGGGGGATATGGGAAATAAAACATTGCCGGGCGTAAATGCGACAGCATTTGTACCTTACTTGATCGGAATGGTGCAAATCCTGAATAGAGAAATCGAAGAACTGAAAGGGAGGAAGTAAAAGACATGTTAAAAATGTATGTGAATGGGAAAGAGCTTGAGCCGGTAGGTCTTGGAGCACAGATGGGACGATTGGATAATGAGGAAATCTTGTGTGTCACATTTAAAAGCGCCGATCAGATGGAGACCGCAGTCAAAGTTTTTGAGGATTTGACGGATGACAGCACGGTGATTCTGGAGAATGAGAAAAAGAAGATGCGGTATACCGGGTACACGGTCCTTGATGATGAGGTGGTGGCGCGGAAAAACACTGACAGAACGTATACATATAGTGTACGACTGAAAAAAAAGTCGGCGCTGGAAGTGGCAAAACAGGCTGCGGCGGATGTGGAATATCTTGCAGCAGTAGCAGGCGTGGATCTGTAAGGAGGTGATGAACATGAACGTAAAGGAGTTGGCTGAAAAGAATTATCCAAAACACTGGAGCAAAAAGAGACTGGCATATCTTGTCAGCATCGGGAGGCTGACCGAAGAGGACTATGCAGAAATTACAGAACGATCAAATGACGAAAAAGAGATTACAGTTTAAGCCAGGAATTTCTGGCAGAAAGAGAGGGAAACAAAATGAAAATTGATAAAATTAATATGATTTATGGACTGATTGCAACTATGGGGGTAGCATTACTCGGAAAATATTGGTTCCTGTTTGCAGGATTCCTGTTGTTAAATGTGATTGATTATGCAACTGGGTACTGCAAGGCGAAATTCTATAATAAGAATGAATCCAGTGCGATCGGCGCAAAAGGCATCTTTAAAAAAGTATGGTACTGGACTGTTATTGGAATTGCCTTTTTTGTTTCGATGAGTTTTACATATATGGGAGAGGTTATCGGCGTTGATTTGTCTTTTGTACAGTTTTTTGGGTGGTTTACACTTGCAACATACCTTATTAACGAGATTCGTAGCATTTTGGAAAACCTCGTAGAGATGAATGTGAAAGTGCCGACATTTTTGATTGTTGGACTTTCTGTGACACAGAAATTACTTGATGCAAAAACAGAAGTCAAAGAAAGCGAGGGATAATCATGGCAATTAAAATTGGACATGCAAGCATTAGCGAAAATGGCAGTATAAATGGCGCTGCCGGAGATCAGACGGGACGTGAGGTATGTACCAGGACGTGGTACAGTAAGCCGTGGAGCCTCGTGCTCAGATGCAAGGATCCCGCGACAGCGGAGCGGATGGCGCGTGCTTGTGAAAAAGGATGTGCAAACAACAACATCGGCTACTCACAGGCAGACAGAAACAGTGCGCACGCCAAGGCGCGCAAGGTCGGCTATGACCTCTCAAAGATCGCCTCAAAGTGCAATACAGACTGCTCCGCATTTATGACGCTGTGTGCCATCGCAGGAGGCGTGTCAGGGCTTGAGTACTCCGGAAATGCGCCGACTACATCCAATATGTGGGCGCGCTTTGCGGCAACGGGCAAATTTGATGTATTGACCGACAAAAAGTATCTTACCTCAGATGCGCATTTAAAGCGCGGAGACATCCTGGTTAAACCAGGAAGCCATACGGTCATGGCGTTACAGAATGGATCTAAAGCATCAGTATCAGCGGTAAAGCCGGCGGCATCAGCGCCAGCAAAACAGCCAGAGATCAAAGCGGCAGAAGCACAGCCGATCGAAAAAGAGGAGAAAAGGGAGGATGTATACATGTTTGAAGTACCAATTTTAGGCGGAGGAATGAAAGGTAATGCAGTTTTATTATGGCAAAAGCTGCTTGCAGGCTGCGGGTATGATCTGGGCGAGGATGGACGAGCAGGGAACTTGTCTGGAGAATTTAATGCCGGTACATATCTTGCAACTCTTGACTACAAAAAGCACGTCGGAATCACAATCGGCGAGGATGGAACAGATGGAAGAGTGACGCCAGAAGTTTGGAAAGCAATGCTTGGAATCTAAAACAAAAGGCAATCCGGGGGAGTATACTACCGGATTGCCTTTTGCTATAAATTATGTTAATCATATTATTTCGTTCTGCTTTTCGAGCAGTGTTAATAACGCTGTCATTGTCATTTCCTGAATGTACTCGTCGTGGTGCAATTCGCTTGCGCCTATTGGTTCTTCTTTTTCGATAAAATCATAATTCGTGTAAAGTGTAACATCTGCGCTTTCTTTACACCATACGGCGACAATCTTATCTCCACCAAATTCTGCGATATCTTCCTTTAATTCTTCGATCAGTTCCGAGCACTCAAAACTGATATTTTCACCTTGTGAATTTATGAAACCCATGTTGCCTCCTAATATTTATAATGCCCGTCTTCATCAAAGTCATTTTCCCCGATTTCGATTCGACCATTTTTTGTGTTTCTCTCAAAAGTTTGGTAATAGGCTTTCCCGTCTCTGTTTGCAATGAGGAGCCATAATTCCTCGTCTGTCAAATGATGCTGATCCACAAATGCCTGAACCTTGTCGTAATCAAGTTCGCCATCGGTATCCTTGAATTCTTCATCGTCCTCTGTCTTGTCATATTTTTCGAGCACTGCGCGATCATAAACATCGTAATCATAGTCGTTGATAATTTCCTCGCTCATTAACAAGTTAAATAAGTCTGCAAAGCTGCTGGCCTCAAAGCTACGTTTCCAAATTCCATCTGTTGATTTTCCGCTCCAATAAATCATAATAATACCTCCGCTTTTTTATTTTACATTGATTGTTCATAATTAGCAATATGATTTCATTTTAGTTCTGCGTAATTTCTTCAAGTTCTGCTCTGTGTTCATTCATGTTGTGATCCATTGCGCAAAAATACGGTTTTTTATTTCCCTGCAGTACATCATCAATATCATAGTTCCATCCCCACGGCGCGGTTACCGCAGTCCGACCACTGGCTGCTTCAAAAACATTCCATCCATCAGGGATAGCGACTGTTATTTTATCACTGCAGGTAGCGGTTGCGTGTTCAGCACCAAAAGTAAATACATTTCTTTTTTCAGATCCTAATACTCCATAGTTTTTGTAAATTTCTAAAGTTTTCATTTCGTATCCTCCTTATTATCTGTGTTCCTTTGATGATTATATTGTATACGATAATAGACGAAAAATCTATTGATATAGTACACGAAAATAGACGACAGGAAAGAACATAATTTGTACAAAAAGTATACGAAAATAGACGTTGACAACGGAAAGTATATCTACTATCATTGTATATAGAGAGTGAGGTGCAATGCATGGCTAACGAGGGAAAAATAGAGTTCTCTGGTTTGTGGGACATCATGGAGAAAAAAGGGCTAAATAAGCAGTGGCTGCGAAATCATGGAATATATCCCAATACCGTAGCAAAATTGACGCAAAACGGGAATGTCACATGTGACGTTATTTGTAAGTTGTGTAATCTTTTGGATTGCCAGCCTGGTGATCTTATGGAGTATAAAAAGGAGGGCGAAAATGACAATGTATAACGATGAAATGGTAAAATTATTGGGTGAGGTATATCAGGGAACACTTGAAGCTATGAATGGGGCAAAGCATGATCCGTATGAACAGACATCAGGCGTTTTCCCGCTGAGATGCCTTATAATGCTCTGGCCAAGGGTGACACCCAGAAAAATATCACAGGATCTTGATGAAAAGATGGCTCGGCTCATGGATATGATAACACCGGAAGAAATCGGGGAACTTATGAATAAACCATTGCCACAAGAACTGTATTTGCAGTTTGAACTCGGAAAAATGGAGCAGAAGCAGAAAAAATAACTAACGGGTGAGGAAATGCTTAGAAAATGCATTATATGCGGAGAGCCATTTAAGTGCTCTCCAAGTGACAAAAAGGTAACGTGCAGTTCCGAATGTCGCAAAAAATACGCTTCCATCCGTGCAACTGGCAGAAAGTGGACAGAACAGGAACGACAAAAATTGTCGCAGAAAGCGAAGGGGAGAAATATGGCAGATCTCCAGAGGGTTGGAATAGAAGCAGCCAAAAGGAGCCCGAAGTCGGGTAGGTTTGAGACAAATATAAACGCAGTGGAATGGCATCTCATATCGCCAGATGGGAAGCACTACCGCTTTAGATCATTAAACCACTGGCTACGCGAAAACTGCGAAAAGTATTTTGACTGCGAACCGGACAGTCGGGGATTTGAGAATGCAAGGAGTGGTTTGAGCGGTGCGAAGCGTGCGCTGCTTGGAGGGAAATACAACAGCACAACATATAAAGGATGGCAGGTATTGCCGACAGATGATGACAAAATGGGGAATCAATAATTTATGAGAGAAAAAGATAAATGCTTACATAAAAATGCTTAAACGATAGCAAAATATCTGGAAGGTATCAAATAGAGGGAAGAATAAAAAGAAGAATACCGGAAGTTTGAAAAGGGTGATCTGATATGGGGAGACGCAGAAACACCGGAAGAGGTAAAAAGATGGATGTTTGACGAAAGCAATGTTGATGAGGTGAAAGAGGAAGCAAAAGAGGAACTGAAAAAATACAGATGCCGGTATGAGAAAAACGATCAGCTGATGAATGTAGAAGAATATGCGCTGGAATATTGTGAAACGGATCAGGACGGAGAATTTGTGGAGGGAAGCGACTATGATCTTGCACCGGAAACAACTGAAAAAAAGGAGTGAGAAGAGAAAAAGGCGGTTGAAAAACCGCCTTTATTAGTAACAAAATGGTAACAAAAGACCGCAAAGCCGCTGTTTATGAGGGATAAAAGAAAAATAATTTAAGAAAAAATTAAGTAAAAAAATTGAAAAAAGTGAAAAAATTCTGTTATGATAAGAAAAATACATTTTTTGATGTAGAAAATGGGAGGATGCAATTATGAAGAAAAAAACAGTTGTACTTCTTTTATGCACCATGTCAGTCGTGCTTGCGTCCTGTGGAAAGACCACAGATGCCAAAAATGAAGTGCAGGAAACAACAGAAGTGGCAGTAACAGAACCGGAAACGGAGACAGAGATAGATGAGAACGGGACAGAGGTGGTGAATGAGACCGAGACGGCTGAAGAGGCGGAGTCTGGCGGAAAATTCATTGTTACATTAGAAGAAGCAAATGAAAGCTATCAGGCGGATGACGGTACGGTGATCTACGAAGACGCCTACAGTTACCCGAAGCTTGATGCGGATCAGGATAAAGAAGCGGCAGAAGCGATCAACGCGGACATCACAGAACTTGAAAAAGAGCATAAGTCCGGGATCGAGGCGATGATCGGCTATGCGAAGGAAGATTACGGTTATTATAAAGACGCGAATACCGAAACAGCGACCGAGGAGGAGGGAGGGCTTTCCCTGTATGATTTTTTCCCGTACTCGTCGGAAGAAACTTCTACGGTGGAGCGCAATGACGACGGGATCTTTTCATTTGTCGTCTATAACTATGATTTCTCGGGCGGCGCGCATGGAAACTACGCTTACAGCGGCTATAATTATGACGCGAATACCGGTGCGAGACTTGTGCTTACAGATCTCGCCGGTGACGGAGATGCCTTTAAGCAGAATATTTTAAGTGATATCGAGGCGCAGTGCCAGACACCGGAGTATCAGGAGCTTCTGTTCCCGGAATATATGGACTATCTTGAGGATTCGATTTTCGAGGACACCGCATGGTATCTGACGGACGAAGGACTTACGATCACCTGCCCGCCATATGCGCTCGGACCGTATGCTGCCGGAAACATTGACTTTAAGATTTCCTATGATACGTTAGAGACCTACGGCTTAAAGAGCGAATACCGGTATCAGGCAGATTAGAGGAAAAAGAGATGCATTATGCGATAGGGGATGTTCATGGCTGTTATCAGGCGATGAAAAAACTGATCGGAAAGATCGAGCGGGAAGACGCGGATGCGCAGTTTATATTGATCGGTGATGTGATCGACCGCGGCGGCGAGACGCCCGAGGTACTTGAGTGGTGTATGAAAAACGTCACAAGAGACGGAAAATATCAGATGTTGATGGGAAATCATGAGCTGATGTTCATGGAATGGTGCAGCAGGGAGTGGTTTCCTTACTGCGAGGGAAAGAAAAAAAGCTATGAGCATGCGCATTATCACGCGGATGAGGATTTAAAGAAAGCCGGACTTCTGACCGGGCAGAGCGTCGCGCAGATTTTTTCTTTTTTCCGCAGTCTTCCGATTGTGAAAGAAAAGACGGTGATCTCGCCCGATGGCAGACAGCGTATCGTGCTTGCGCATGCCTGGGCAAAGAAGGAAGAGATGGAAGAGATCCGCAGCGGCAACAGACGCCCGAAGGAGTATTTTAAGACCTTTCTTTTAGACCGCGCAGGGCAGGAACGGGACGCGGCGTATGACCCGGAGGGAAAAGAGATCTTAATCCATGGGCATACACCGACGACCGGCGTGGATGTATATGAAAACGGAGGCGTTCCGGGCAGGATCGTTTACCGGAAACACGCGGTCAACATCGACTGCGGGCTGTCCCATGGCAGCGTGGATTATGATGTGCCTGCCAATCTTGCGGCAATCTGTCTGGAAAACCTGAAAGAATATTACGCATATTCCCTAGAGGAGTGCTATGCAAATATGCATTTCGGGGATGCGGAGGCAGTAAAACGTGCGGTTTCGGCATATAAGCAGAAATATCATTTCAGCAGACCGGATCTCATGCGCATTGATCTGATCCGCCAGATCAACGGGGCGTGACAGTTTTTTCTTGACAAAAACGCGTATGGTATTTATGATAGTTGGTATCGGCAGCGCGATAAAAACGCGCAGATAAAGGTAGTGAGAAAGAGGAGTATGTGTAAATGCCCGACAGAGAGAGATGCCCGTCGGCTGTAAGGTATCTCGGGAAACATTGCGCAGAAGGTAGCTTTTGAACCGAAGGACTGAAAGGACGATGGTTTCGTAAGTCTTTCCGGAGTGATCCACGTTACCGGATCGTTGAGATGTGGCCGGATCCCATAACGGGAGGGTCATAACAAAGGTGGTACCGCGACAGAGTCGCCCTTTTTGTCCTCTGGACAAAAAGGGCTTTTTTAAATCATAGGA
>ERZ1106943.1313-NODE-1313-length-26014-cov-4.963096_pt1 | contig 26014 bp, 19 predicted proteins | sample MGYA00403671_ERZ1106943 | MGnify/ENA primary metagenome ERZ1106943 (study PRJEB35170, sample SAMEA104062427) | human gut metagenome | biome: human gut; feature: human-associated habitat; material: faeces | place: Denmark | collected 2012-06-14 ...
AGCTGGCGTGGGGCATGGCGAAAGAGCTGGAGGCAGATGGGCTCTACTCCTTCGAACGGGAGGAAGAAGAACACATCTGCCATCCGGCGGAACAGGAGGACTAAATGGCGAAACGAAGACCGTCCGGTGACGGCATGGTGCGCAAGCGGGAGGATGGCCGCTGGGAGGGCCGTATCGTGGTGGGACACAAAAGCAACGGTGACTCCATCTTCCGGTACATCTCCGCGCCCACGCAAAAGGAACTGTCCGCCAAACTGCGGCAGCTCACCGAAGCCTATAAAGGTGTTGATCTGACCGAAGAAAGCAATATGGCCCTCTCCGTCTGGCTGGACAAATGGCTGGACGAGTACATGGCCGCTACGCTTCGTCCCACCACCCTGAACGGCTATCGCCGCTCTCTGGAACTCCATGTCAAACCCTATCTCGGAAACAAAACTCTCTCAAAAATCACTGCCGTCGACCTGCGGTCGCTCTACCGCACCTTGCAGGAAACCGGGCGGGTACATCCCAGAGATGGACAATCCCCCGGCCTTTCCGCCAGAACGGTCCACGGCATCCACACCACCCTGCACCACGCCCTGAAAACGGCTATGGAGCAGAACCTGATCCCCAACAATCCCGCGGCAGAAGTTGACCCGCCCAAGTTTGACGGCGCGCCCATGAAGATCCTCACCGAAGCACAACTGGATGCTTTTATGAAAGTCATTGAAAAGGATGAATTCTGGCATGATTTCTTCTATACCGCGGTGACCACAGGTCTGCGGCGGGGTGAGATCTGCGCACTGCGGTGGGAGGATTTTGATACGAAGCAGGAAACGCTCCATGTGCGGCGCACCCTCCACAAGGAAAAAGGCAAGCCGCTCACCACAGGCAACACCAAGACCTATGCGGGAACACGGAAGATCGTCCTGCCGCCCAGCACGGCACAACTCCTGCGGGAGCGAAAGAAAACAGCGCCGACCGAATGGATATTCCCTAATCCCTTTGATCCAGAGCAGCCTATCGCCCCCGGCACAGCATACAACCGCCTGAAAGCACTACTGAAAGAAACTGGACTGCCGGACATCCGCTTTCACGATCTACGCCACACCTTCGCCACCCATGCCCTATCCTCCGGTGTGGATGCCAAGACACTGGCCGGTATCCTTGGCCACACGAAGGCCAGCTTCACGCTGGACACCTACACGCACACCACCGGAGATATGCAGAAGCGGGCCGCTGAGATCGTGGGCGGTTTCCTGACCGACTACCTTGGAGAGGAGATGAATCCTTGGCAAAGCAGAGAAAACATGGCAGCGGCACCGTCCGTCTGAGAAGCGATGGCCGCTGGGAGGGCCGCGTTGTCATCGGCTACGATGACAGCGGACTGCCCAAAACTAAAAATGTGCTGGCAAAAACAAAGGCCGAATGTGAGAAAAAACTCAAAAGTTTGATTGCCGCACAAAAAGGATCTGAGCCGCAACCACCCCGGCAGACCATGACAGCCGCCCAATGGCTGGACTTTTGGTATCAGACCTACAAAAAGCCAAATCTTCGCCCCAACACCCAGATGTCCTATGAACGGCGGATCTATCAGCACATCATCCCGAACTTGGGCCCTATTCCGCTGAACAAACTCACCACCGGCGACATCCAGCAGTTCTACACCGGACTCAAACAAAATGGTCGTCTGCTCCGGCAGGAACAGTATGGCGAAGGACTTTCCGGCCAAACTGTCCGCGGCATCCACACCACCTTCCACGCGGCGCTGGACAAGGCAGTCTCTGAGAAGATCATCCCCAAAAATCCCTCCGACTTCTGCCGCCTCCCCTCTGCAAAAGCCAGAGAAATGCAGGTTCTCTCCCCGGAAGAGATCCAGAGGCTGCTCATCCAGTCCAAAGAGGACGACTGTTTCGAACTGCTCCTGCTGGAACTGTCCACCGGCCTGCGTCGTGGTGATATCTGCGCCCTCCAATGGGATGACCTAAACTTCAACACCGGAGAACTTCTGGTAAAGCGGCAGGTACACCGGGTCAAGGGAGAATTGGTAGTGTCCGAGCCGAAAACAAAGGCGTCCAACCGGAGCGTCATCCTCCCGCCCCCTGTTCTGATGGTGCTGAGTGACTACAAAACCGAAATAAACTCTGTATGGCTGTTCCCCTCCCCGCTGAACAATGACTCGCCCAGAGATCCCGCTGCTGTCCGCAAGCGGCTGACCACCATACTGGAGCGGGCAGACTGTAAGCGTGTCAGATTTCATGATCTGCGACACACTTTCGCCACCGCATCTCTGGAACACGGCATGGACATCAAGACTCTCTCCACCATTATCGGTCATGTCTCTACCGCAACAACTCTGAATGTTTACGCTCATGTCACAGACGAGATGAGGAAAATCGCTGCGGCGAAAATCGACCGAGGGATCGCCAAATCAGAATCCCTCCAAGATATAGACACAGCGCCAAGAAAACCGGCTCCATCTACCTTCCTGCCCCACAAAGGGCAGCGCCGCAAACCCGGCACTGGCTGCGTCAGCCAAATCAACGAAAAGCTGTGGGAAGGACGGTATTCTCCCAAACTTCCCAACGGCGACCGCCTTGCGCGAAATGTCTACGCCCACAGCGAGAAAGAATGCGAACAGAAACTGGCAGAACTGATCGTCCAAACGAAAGCAGAAATTGCCGCCCAGCTGCAGCAGCCCCAAGCCCCGGCATGAATCACGCAAAGAAGAAACGCGAAGTTCCCGATGCCATGTCGGGAACTCCGCTTCGTTCTGTCTGTGGTATTTTATGTGGTCAGCGAAAATCCGCAAAACTGCATCGGTTCCAAAAGTTGCAGAAATCAAAAGAAAACACCCGAAATCCGAAGATTTCAGGTGTTATTCTGTCGGGTGTTGACAGAAAAGATGCAGGAGCAAAGTCTTGTGTCGCAAGGGTTTGCGGGCTTTTGAGGCTCGATTTTCCGTTTTGCAATTCGAACCCCCAGCATCTTGTGATGACGGATGAATGATCTGTAAATGTGCGCGTGAATCTGTAAATTAAGTATACGTGAAAATACATAAAACGTCAATTCCAATAGACCAATTTTACGAGCCTTTCATTTGAAGATCCTTTGCGCTATCAATCGTCATGTTTGTTTCCTCCTATTTTTTGTCTTGGGCGTAGCCTGCGTCAACACAATGGCATAACGTAGTCGGGAAAGCTATTCGTGAACCCGGACAAAGATTTATGCCTGAGCTTGTGAAAAACTTACTTAAATAGAAAGTGGAGACACATTAGCCAATCGCCAGTGCGCCTCCACTCATCATTTCAGTCGGATAATCTGATTATAGAGCATTACGAACTCTTTCTCTACCACCATGTTTTCGTGGTAGTGTCCGAAAAACCAGTATTGGAATCGGCATCGCTCTCGAACCTCATCGAGAAAGTCTGTCAGGGCATCCCGTTGGCACAACCCGCCGCTGAATGTGTCCTGAATGCTGCTGGGGCAGCAATGGGTAATGATGTAATCTACATCCCACCCTGCCTGATTCAGCGTTTTCCTTGCGGTTTCGTATTCATCCTCGCTGGGCAGTTCCTCTTTCCACCAAGACCTGTGGTTGACACGGAACAGCGCGCCTGTGGCGTTGAGCTGCCGCAGCTTTCGCTCATAGTCCGGATTATCCGGTTCCAGAATGCCGTCCCGGATATCGTGGCTGCTGGCGCCGCCCATGGTAAATATCCGCTTTCCGCAGATGTTATAAAGCTGGCCCCGCATCAGATGCAGGACGCTGGGGCGTATGGCCTGTACCAAGCCGCCGTGCCATTGGCTGATTGGATAGTTGCGGAGCAGATCATAGTTTTCATGGTTTCCGCTGACGAACAGCGTGGTAAAGGACCTGGTCTCCAGCCAGTCCAGCCACTGCTGCTCCGCATCGCCGCCATCCCAGACACCGCCGAAGTCTCCACAAAGGATGAGGTAATCCTCTTTGGTCAGGTCACGTTGCTCATGGAATGCTGCAGGCAGGAGCCTGCTGAAATCACCGTGCGTATCACCGGTTATAAAAATGGCCATTTCTTTTCTCCCTTTTCTATTCATTCTACTTCCTGTTCCAGCACCACATCCGAGTCTCGGAAGTGGATGTGGATGGTTTCCGCATCCTCCACCGTGATCTTTTGGATGACCTGCCGGACGAGCTCATTGTCAAATTCCGTGTAGCCCGCGGCGCATTCCATGATACTGTCCCACATCTGCCGGCGTCTGGCAGCCTGTTCCTCCAGATCGACCTCTGCCTGCTGCGCGTCTGCGATCTGCGCCTTAAGGGATTCCTTCTCATCCGTCAGCGCTTTCATTCTGGCATTCAGCTCGGTATCGGCCATGTTGACGAGCAGCCGATCCAGCACATCGCTTTGCTCCCGGCTCACCGCATCCATACGCTTCTTCAGCTGCAGCAGCCGTGCACCGGCCTGAGATAACGCCTGCCTGGCTTCCTCCGCCATGGCCAGCACATCGGGGCAGACCTCCTGCCGGATGGCGGCGTACTCGTTCATGGCCGCGAGGATGGCGCTGTGCAGCTTGCCTTCATCCAGTGTCGGAGAGTGCTGGCAGTATTTTGTACCGAACTCCAGCCGGGAGACACAGCGCCACACGATGCGCTTTTTCCCATTTCTGGCCCATGTGACCCGCTTGTAGGGGGAGCCACACTCGCCGCACACCAACAATTCTGTCAGAGCGTATTTGCCGGAGTATTTCCCAAGTTCCGTTTTTCCGCTCTTTTGCAGCACCTTCCGTTTGCTGGACCGGCGCGTCATCTCCTGCTGCACCTGATTGAACAGGTCCCTTGAGACAATGGCCGGATGGCTGTTCTCCACATAGTACATCGTGCGTTCACCACGGTTCTTTTTGACCTTTTTGTTGATGCAGTCCGTCACATAGGTTTTCTGCAGCAGGGCGTCTCCAATGTACTTTTCATTGGTCAGGATATTGTGGATGATGGAGGGAGACCAGCGCTCTACACCCTGTGCGGTGGGAACACCGTCCTCGTCCAGCTCCCGCTTGATCTGTCCCAGGGTGCAGCCGTCCAGATACCTGTGGTAAATGCGGCGGATGATCTCCGCTTCCTCCGGTACGATCTCCGGCTGTCCGTCCGCCCCCTTCCGGTATCCCAGCATCTTTTTGTACTGGAAGGTGACCTTTCCCGCCTCCGCGCTCTTCTGCTTTCCCCATGCGACATTCTTGCTGAGAGACTCGGATTCCGCCTGGGCGAAGCCGCTGAACAGGGTGATGAGAAATTCGCTGGATTCCGTGAGGGTGTTGATGTTTTCCTTCTCGAAGTACACCCCAATGCCGTTTGCTTTCAGGAGCCGCACCGTATCCAGACAATCCACCGTGTTTCTGGCAAAGCGGGAGAGGGACTTGGTGATGATGAGGTCGATGTGTCCCCGCTTGCAGGCGGTGATCATCTTGTTGAACTGCGTCCGTTTTTTCAGGCTGGTGCCGGAGATGCCCTCATCGGCATAGATCCCTGCCATCTCCCAGTCCGGGCTGTCCTGGATCTTCTGGGTGTAGTAGGTCTTTTGCGCCTCATAGCTGTTGAGCTGCTCTTCGCTGTCCGTCGAGACGCGGCAGTAGGCCGCTACGCGCATTTTTCCGTCATGGTCTCTGTGCAGTTCTTCCGGTTTTCTGGTTGCGGGGATCACCCGCACCCGCCGCTCTAAGGTGGCTGCTGTCGCTTCCATGGATCATTCATCCTTTCCTGTCGCTTTTTTATCCGTAAATATAAGAGTTACTTCGGTATCCTGTGAGATGGTGATATGGGAAACCGCTCGTTGGAAGCGTCTCCAATCCGCCTCTGTCAAGCGCTCAGACCGATTAGATTCGGCAGACGGCTCTGGACAGCAGGCATACCGCGCTGCCGCACCCTGCAGGATCAGCGCCATCACCGCTTCCGGCGAGTCTGGCTGCTCCAGCCCCCGGTTGATGGCATTGTCCAGCCGCATGACCTCCGCAGAGGGCGTGTAGGCGGTGCAGCTGGGCTGTTCATGGTTCCGGAACTGACGGACGATCCCGTTTACCGTCGCATCCATGTCCATGACCGCGGTATTCCCGCAGCCTTCGCATCTCAGATACAGCTTGCCGCTGTTCTGCCAGCCGCCGCCCAGCCGGGTCATCTTCCCGCCGCAGGTGCAGCGGAAGTATGGAGTCAACCGCGCAATGGCAGGCTTCTCTCCGTGGGACTGCTTCCTGGCATTCTTTTCCGCCGTCTTTTCCTGCGCCGCTTGGAAAATATCCGCTTCCACCAGTATGGGGTATCCCCCCTTACCGGTGTAACGGGGATTTTCCAAAAGGCGCTTTACTTTATGCTTGTTCCAGAGCGGCACTTCCCGGCAATACGGAATACTCTGCCGGTTCAAGGCGTCCGAGATGGCCTGATAGGAAGCCCCGGCGTTGTAGAGCGTAAAGACCATACTGACGGTCCGCTGCTCCTCCGGCACGATCTCCAACGCACCGTTTCGGATCTGATACCCGTATAACATCTTGCGGTTGATCATCTTGCCGCCACCTCCCATTGTTCTGTCAGCTCCAAGCCTCCGTAAAGCCGGAAGCGGATACGGTTTTGAGACTCTGCAATGATCTTCTCCACCAGATGTTCGAACAGCTCTTCATCGAAGCCGTCCAGCCGTTCCGGTCCGTTGAGAAGCGTCTGCTCCACCTTGCGGAGCGCATCCATCGTTTCGTCTATCGCTTCGTTCTCTGTCAGCCTGCGCCGTTCTCCGCGAAGCTGCGCCAGTCTGGCGCTGATGGCATTCATGCGGGCGGCGCAGATATCCGCGTCCAGCAAGCCATTGGCCCGCAGAGTGCTGATCTTATGGCTTTCTTCTGTTGCTTCCGCGATGGCCCGGTTGATGGCCAGCACCTGCGGATGATTCTGCCGCAGAATCGTGTCCAGCGTGTTCAGCTGCCGGAGGGCCGGGGCCAGAATGATGTCCGCGTTGCTTTTGAGCCTGTGGTACATCCGCAGGAAGGCGGCATGGATCTCCGCTTCCGGGATGCGTCCTACAGGGCAGTCCGCGGCGTGGCGGTCGTGGGTTCGGCAGACCCAGGTCACATATCCGTTCTGGCTGCTTCGGCGCTGAAACACCGTCCCGCAGTTCCCGCAAACGATTTTTAAGGCAAGAGGGCTTTTTTCTCTGCGCTTTTTCTCTTTCTGCGCTTTCTTTTGCAGCAGTGCCTGCACCCGCTCAAAGGTATCCCGGTCGATGATAGCTGGATGGGAGTTCTCCGTGTAGTATTGCAGGCGTTCCCCGTGATTTCGTTTCTGCACGAAGGGGAAGCCGCAGCTGTAGGATTTCTGGCTCAGAGCGTCTCCAATGTACTTTTCATTGGTCAGCAGGTATCGAACCCCCGTTTCTCTCCAGCATTCCGCGCCGGACTGGGAGGGGATGCCTTTCGCCGTCAGCTGCTCCGCGATCCATCCGGAGCTGCGCCCCTTGAGGTATGCGTCGAAGATCCAGCGCACCGTGGCGGCTTCCTCCGGGACGATCTCAAGGTCTTTCTTATTTACGATTCGGTATCCGTAAGGGGCGGTGCAGGTGATAAATTCCCCACGCTCCATCCGCCGCTGATAGCTCATCTTCTGATTGGCGGAGATGGAGATGGATTCCTGCTGGGCAAGAGAACCGGAAACGCTCACCATCAGTTCGGTGGTGAGCGTTTTCGTGTCGATATTTTCTTTTTCAAACCGGACGCTGACGCCCATGGCGGATAACTCCCGCAGAGCGGACAGGCAGTCTCTGGTATTCCGGGCGAAGCGGGATACGGACTTCACCAGAATTTGGTCGATCTTACCCTTCCGGCAGTCCCGCATCATGCGGTTGAAGTCATCCCGCTGATCCATCCGGGTGCCGGTCAGCCCTTCGTCGGCATACACATCCACCAGCTCCCAGCCGTCATGCCGGGCGATCTCTTCCGTATAACTGCGGATCTGGGCAGCGTAGGAATGCAGCTGATCCTTGGAGTCCGAACTGACCCGGCAGTAGGCTGCCACCCGCAGATGTTCCGCTTCCCGCGTCTGCGGCGCGATGATTTTTACCTGTGCCATGTTTTTCACTTCCCTGTATCTTTTTTGTCAACACACAAGCTACCACACGATCCGCAGAATATCCAGCACTATTCCCAAACAGTCTGCGGGGAATATTTCTCTCTGGCCAGTCTCTTGGCGTAAGACAGTTCTTCCGCGCTCAGCAGGCCGATTTCCGCCAGATGCTCCAGCATCCTGACTGCCAGCCGATACTGCAATTCTTTCTTTGCGTCGATCATCTTTCTACCTCAAAATAGCTCGCCGGCTTTTTCTCCCGCAGAAACCTTGTCACTTCCCGCAGGCTGCCGGTCCTCCGCATTTCCGGCAATGCCTCACTCACAGCCTGGGCGTATCTGCGCCCACGGCAGGCCCGTTCATCCAGAATGGCGATGACGCAGGTATCGCTCTCCGTGCGGATGGCCCGTCCAAAGCCTTGGCGCAGCTTGATCTGCATCTCCGGTACAGCTACCTCACGGATGAATGCGTGAAGGGAAGAATACTTCTCCAATTCCCGTTCCTTTCGTGCGTCTGGGTAGGCGAAAGGCAGGCGTGGGATGATCAGCAGAGATACACAGTCGCCGGGGAAATCAAAGCCCTCCCATACCGCGCCGGTGGCCAGCAGCACCGCTCCCGGCGTGTGCCGGAACTGTTCGATGATGTGGGGCGCGTTGCGGCCCAGCGTCAGCAGTGGGAATGGGAGAGATTCCTCCCGCAGCCGCTCCTTCACAGCCGACATGGCTGCGTAGGAGGTAAAGAGCACCAGCGCGTGACCGGAAGCTGCTTTGATGAGTCCGACGAGCTCGGCAGTCAGCTCATTAAAGTACACATCCGTATCCTCCACTCTCTGGCGGGGCGGGATTTGCGGAAGGTAGAGCAGGCAGTTGTTCCGGTAGTCAAAGGGGGATGGAGAAACGGATTCCATGACACGGTGTCCCTTCTCCAATCCTGCCTGCGTTTTGAAACGGCGGAAATCGCTGCCCACCGCCATGGTGCCGGAGGTCAGAACAAACGCCTGATCCGGCTGCCACAGGATCTTTTTCATCCGCTGCGTGATGTCATCAGCCGCGGCGCACAGCATGGTGCCGCCTGTGCTGACATCTTCGGCAGTGTAAAAAATCATATCTGTCTGGGAACTGGTGAACAGCTTGACCGCGTCCAGCACCGTATTCAGCTGGCGGCTTCCCAGCGGGGAGAGCAGGCTGCCGATCTGCCGCTGGATGATGGGCAGTGTGCAGGATGGCACGGTCAGCAATCGCAAACAGGCTTCCACTGGCTCCGCTTCCTCTCTGGGCTGTGCCAGCTTGCGCAGCAAAGGACCTGTGCTGTCCTCCAGCATTTCTGCCGCCAGTAAGTACCGTTCCTCTTTTAGCTGAAGGATAAGGTTTCGTATCTCTTCGGCCGCCAACGTCACACCCAGCATCTGTTGTGCGGTTTCCGGGAGCTTATGGGCTTCATCCACGATGATGATGCTGTGCTCCGGGAAGATGGGGCGTTTTCCCTCGCTGCGGTGGATGGCGTCTGCCACCAGCAGGTTATGATTGCAGATTTGAAACAAAAATTGATCTTTGTCGCAGGTCTTGAGGAACCGCTGATATCGGCAGTCCCTCTGCTTGCAGTCGCAGACCTGCGGTACGCAGACACGCTCCCGGTCATAGCCGCTGAGATGAGAAACTCTGTCCATGTCCAGCGTTTCCCGAAGAGTCCGGAGCGCCGTCAGCGCTTCCGGATTTTTCTTTGCAGGATATACCTGACGCAGCCGCCTGTCCAGCCGCTCGTCGCAGACATAATGGCTTTTGCCTTTGCGGATGACCGCTTTCAGTGGCTTGGTAAGAATCCCGTCCGCCATTAGGACGCAGGACAGCAGCGGCAGATACTCCGTCAGCACCGCGTTTTGCAGCGCGATACTGGAAGTGGAAATGATGATAGGGCGGGCGATCTGCCCTGTCGGGAAAGCAGACGCTGCCGTGGCAGCCGCCAGATAAGCGTAGGTCTTGCCGATGCCCGTCCCGGCATCGCACAGGGCGATCTTCCCGTCCTGCATGGCTTCCAGCATCCGGTGACTCAATTGGATCTGCTCCGGACGCTGCGCCATACCGTGGGCGGGAAGAAGGTCCTGAAAAATATGGTCGATCAGTTTATGGGCTTTCAGCCTGTTATCGTTGGTATTCATCCGATAATTTCCTCTTTTCCTGTCATGCTTTGTTTTCGTTTCCACCGTATTTGCAGCGCGCGCCCCGGTGGGAAAAGGGAACAATACGGACAAGGTCCGGCAAGACCTTCACGGGTGTATTTCCGGGATCTCTACTGCTTTCAATCCCGGAGCAGCCCAGCCTCTTCATGCTGGCCAGTGCATTGTGTCTCATTATCTGCCCGGACAGCGTCTCTGCGGGCGGCGCTGCCAACGCCGCCCCTGCGCAGGAAAATCGCTCGCCGCGGGAAGCTGCAAGGCTTCCCACGGGTCGTGGCGCACACTGCGCGGATCGCTCTTCTGTCCGGGTGGTTATCCGTATTGCTGGTATGCAATTTTCAAGGAACAGCGAGGGGCGATTCGGAGCCCCTCACTGTCCTCCCGAAAATTGCGTTCGGTGAATACCCTTATTTCGAGGAATTTTCAAAAAACTTTTTGAGATCCCGCAGGATGCGGTCTCTCCGCTTGATGACCGCCCGCTGGCTGACGCCCATTCTTTGGGCGTATTCCCGTGTAGACGCGCCGTCGAAGAACAGGGCGTTGATGAGTTCCCGGTCGGTATCCTTTAGTGACAGCAGCGCCAGCAAAAGGATCTGCTTCTGTTCTGCCAGATTCCGAAGTTCCTCACGCTCCAGTGCCTCCGTTTCGGCGCTGGGGGCCGTTTCTGCTCCGACATAGTCCGGCAAAAGCGCATCTTCCTCCATCTGCTCCAGAGAGAGCAGTTTTCCGGAGGACTGTTCCTCCGTGATATAGCGCTCCCTGCGGTCTGCCTGCGCATAGGCGAGGTAGACATCCTCCGGCACCTCTACGTCCATACCGTCTACAGTGATGATATTGGCGATGACTTCGCCACCTTCGTTTCGAACGCGCCGATAGTTGCGTTCTTCCTGCCATTTTTTCATGATTCATGACTCCAATCTCAGATTTTTTTGAAATGTCTGAGATGGGGTCACGGATATTTAGCGATATAGGGCTGCCAGCGTCTGCGCATTGTGTGCCTTTCCGCTTTTCAGCCAAAGAAAGGCGCAAAAAAAGAGCCTTACGCATAGCTGAAAAGCTACTTGTAAGGCTCCTAACTCAATGTTCCCATATTCGATGATGGGTGGCTGGTGCGCTTGACGAAGTCATATCAATTGGATTTTTAATTTATGCCTGAACATATCCCATAAAGGGGATGGGCGTGTGGATCAGGGGGTGAGCATCCGGTGTCAGCACCGTGATGCCGATCTGTTCGCCGCACTTGGGGCATTTGGCAATCAGGTCAGGGTGTTCCGCTCTGTGCAGAGCAAACAGCCTGTACTGAGACTGCTCCGCACCGCTGGGGATATCCGCGATACGGCCCTTGCCGCACAGCGGACAGCGCAGGGAATTGGTTTTTGACATAGCGCCTCGCTTTCTCTGTTCTCTTTTTTGAGAACAGCGCATGAAAATTTTTTACAGCAGGTTATGGTTCTCCAACCGAATGCGCATGGCCTGCTTGGATACCTGAAAGATACCTGCCATATCCGTCACCAGCTGTTGATTCGTCCGTCCGGAGCGCAGCTGATAGAAACAGCGCTTGACCTGCGGCAGCGGCAGCAGAAGGATAGATCCCAGCAGGTTCGCCTGCACTTCCAATGTGTTGTCGCTCTCATCTCCGGAACGGAGCGCCGCGTTTTCGCCGGTCCCGCTGAACTGTTTCTTATGGAGTAGCCAGTGCCCCAGCTCATGGGCGCAGGTAAAGCGCAGCCGCCCGGTAGATGCTTCCTCTTCGCAGAGAGAGCAGTCGATGAGGATGGTGCCGCCCTTGACGGGAAGAAGGTCATAGCGGTGGTTTTCCCAGTCATAGATCGCTGTGAGACCGTCGTCAAAGATGGTCTCGCCCAAAACCCGCCCATTATTCCGCAGATATTGATACTCCAGCACCAGCCCCTGTGCCTCGATGATGTCCTCAATGGGAATGGCTGCGGGGGAACCGTAATAAAGTCTGGGGTCATAGGCGATGATCACATCGCGGGCGATCCGCTCCAGCGCCTGTTCGCGGTAATATGCTTTTTTCATGCGTCTATTTCACCGCCCTCTTTGGATTTCTTTGCGCGCTGGGTGATCCGGTCGATAAATTCCTGCCACTCCTGGTCTGTGGCGTCTGCCTCCTTCGCCGTGCGGAGCGCGGCCCGGACGATCTCCCGATCCATGATGTAGTCCGGCAGGTCTGCGGATACCCGATTATTCTGGGACTTGGCGGCAAGATCCAGCATCTGCTCGGTTTCCGCCTTGTTCAGATGCAGTTCCTGCTCCAACCGTTCCAAATATGCGCGCGTCGGCGCCGGTCTGCGGTCGTTCTCAATGTTGCTCAGATAGACTGGCGACAAGTCCAGCTTTGCCGCCAGTGTGCGCAGGGACAATCCGATAGATTGCCGTTTCTCTCGAACGAAGCTGCCGAATGTCTGTTCCAAGTAACTCACCTCCTATCCGTGTTCTCTTCTCTGGAAACACTGTAGCCTCAGTATAGCAAACATTCGTTCGATTGGCAAGACGTGAAAAAGATGGTGTTCCCCGCAGGGAACACCATCCAGAAATTATTTCAGCCACGCTGCCATATCCCGCATTTCCTCCAGCACTGCTGCTGGGCTGACGATGCGAATCTTACCGCTAAAGGTAAAGACCCAACTGAAGAACGGAGGGCTTGGCGCGACCTCGACTGTGGCACGGAAATGCTGTTCATCTACAGTTTTCGTCTGCACATTTTCACCGAAGCGGTCGATGACGCTGCGCATGACCTCATTATCGCACAGCAGTTCTACGGTACAGAGGTCGTCCGGGTACATCCCAAACACCTTGCGGACATACTCCGCCGGATCAAAGTCCGGTGTCTGGACTGCCGTATGTTCCAGCGGTTCGACTGCCGTCATGCGATCCACCCGAAATTGTGCAATCTTTCCGTGCTTTTCCGACCAGCCTACGGCATAATAGCAATCTCGGCTCCAGATAAGGGCATAAGGGCTGAACTGATAGCGGTAGCCGTTATGCTTGAGTATCTTTTCTTTCTGCGGGGTGTATTCGTAATACTGAAAGGTGATCTGCCGTTTTTTCTGAATGGCGTTATGGATCTCATCCACGCTGTAATAGATGCACTCATTCTCCGGTTTGGCGGTGCCGTCCATATAAATATGCCGATCCAACTGACGGGCATGAGATTCACTGGTGAGCTTACCCAACTTTTCAATAAGCCGCTCGCTCTTTTTGGCCGTAATGAAGCGGGAGGATTCTACCGCGTCCACCAGCAGCTTCAGCTCCGGCAGTTCAAACAGCCTCTCCCCCACGAAATATCGATTCTGGGTGCTTTTGACGCATACGATGTCCATACCGCTGCTTTGCAAGACTTCAATAGCGGAATATACGCTCTTGCGCCCCGCCTGAATGCCATGCTCCTGCCAGAAGGCAAGAATATCCGCCACAGAGGCCGGATGCTGGTCATCCGTATGCTCATACAGATACCGCTGTAATAGCAGCAGACCATATTGGGATTCATTTTTCATGTAGCTGTACTCCATTCAAATGGGAAACGGCGCGGCGGCAATACGTAACCGTCAAACGCAGCAGCGGATGGAAGATTTTCCGTGAAAATGCGAGAATACCCCGTATAGAGCGTAGAGTTCACGCACTATGCGTGTACTCTACGCGAAAAAATGGAGGAGCGCTGGCGGTAGAGGCTGAGAAAGAGGCTTCACTTGATCTCCTGTTCCAGTGTATCGAATTCAGGCGTGGAGAAGAACTCACCGAGGGTAATGTCAAGACCATCACAAAGCTTCTTAATCGTCACGACGCCCGGATTTTTACTTTCATTATTAAGGATACTCTTGATGGTTGCTTGAGGAACGGCAGACAGATTTGCTAATCCGTTCGGTGTAATTTTTCGTTCTGCGCAAAGTTGGCGGATGCGAAGTGCAACAGTTTCCCGAGTATCCATAGTGTAAACCTCCATGACGATTTACCACTATGGTAAATTATTTGAGAAAAGGTTATTAGTGATACTTCACTAACAGAAAAATATGTGCTATAATAGTGAGATAACACTATATTGTCCATGTGGCCGGCACCTGGCTTACAATTTATCCACCGATAAATTGGGAGGTCAGCACATGGAATACGGTTATGCAAGAGTTTCGACCAAGGAACAGAATGAGTTGCGCCAACTCATCGCTCTGCGGAAATTCGGTTTAACGGACCGGGCGATTTTTGTGGACAAGCAGTCCGGCAAGGATTTTGACCGCCGCAGCTACCAGCGGCTGCTGCGCAAACTGAAAGACGGCGACACGCTTGTGATCAAGAGCATCGACCGTCTCGGCAGAAACTATGAAGAAATTTTGGAGCAATGGCGCATCATCACAAAGGAAAAGGGTGCGGCAATCGTTGTGCTGGATATGCCTCTGCTTGACACGCGGCGGAATCGCGACCTCACCGGAACGCTGATCGCGGACATCGTGCTGCAGCTGCTATCCTATGTGGCGCAGACAGAGCGCGAATTCATTCATCAGCGGCAGGCGGAAGGGATCGCCGCAGCGAAGGCGCGCGGCGTGAAATTCGGCAGACCCCGCAAGGCGCTGCCGGAGGGATTCGGCGAAGTCAAAGCGCGTTGGGAGCGCGGCGAGCTGTCCGCGCGGGCGGCAGGAAAACTGCTGGGCGTCACCCACCGGAGCTTTTTGCTCTGGGCTCAGGATGACGGGTGTAAAGAAACCGTTAAGAAAACGCAGAAAGTAAAAAGGGCTGGATAAAAAAGTACGCTTTTTTAGTCGGATTTAAGCCGTTGGCCTATTGCTATTCTGTTGGGGGAGTGCTATGGTAAAGGTGTAAATTTTGTGTATGTCGCTGTGGTCGGCAACCTGTACTTTTTTATCCACTGTGCCGGATACACAATCAGCTTAAAAGGCCCTTCCGCCTGTATTGCAGGCGGACAAGTATTCTGCGGGAGGTGAGCAGCGATCCATCCGTCTCTGTACGATTTCTGCGCCGGGCATGAACAAACTCACCTGCTGGCACAATGGGACGATGAACGCAATGCGCCGCTCACGCCGAAGGATGTGACCTACGGAAGCCATCAAAAGGTATGGTGGCGATGCCCCCAAGGCCATTCCTACCGTTCCGAAGTCAGAATCCGCGCGCGGGGAACGGGCTGTCCCTTCTGCGCGGGCCACACTGTTCTGCCGGAGGAAAACTCTCTGGCGGCAAAATTCCCTGATCTGCTTTCGGAGTGGGACACGGAAAAGAATTCTCCGCTGCTGCCGACGCAGGTCATGCCGGGAGCACACCGGAAGGTCTGGTGGAGGTGTCCGAAAGGACATAGCTGGCAGGCGAGCGTTGCCAGCCGCGTCACATCAAACGCAGGCTGTCCGTTCTGCGCGGGACAAAAGGTCCTGTCCGGATTCAATGATCTCGCTTCGCTGCATCCGCAGCTTGCTGAACAGTGGGATCGGAAAAAGAACGGTGCGCTGACGCCGGAGGCGGTGAGCGCATATTCCAATCGCCGCGTGTGGTGGCTCTGTGACAAAGGCCATTCTTTCTGTGCGGTCATCGCCCACCGTGTGAACAGGGAAAGCGATTGCCCGTACTGCACCAACCGCAAGGTCCTGCCGGGATTTAATGATCTGGAGACCAAGGAGCCGGTGATCGCATCGCAGTGGCATCCGACCCTTAACGGCAGTTTCACGCCACAGCAGGTGACGCCCGGCAGCAGCCGGAAGGCATGGTGGCTGTGTGAAAACGGCCATGCGTGGAAATCGGTCATCAGCAGCCGTACAGGAAAACAGCGCTGCGGCTGCCCTGTCTGCGCAGGCAGGCCGCTGAGCCAATGTACGGCGATCTCAGCCGGGCGGCCGGAGAAGCCGACACACTAATTATAATAGGTACTCAACCGCGGGGAGCCGCGGAAATATATATACATTCTTAGGAGGATAGAAAAAAAGATGAAACGCAAACTGTTATCAATCTTTCTTGCGTTTGCCATGTCAGTCAGTCTGCTCACGGTAGGCGCAAGCGCGGTAGAGCCGACTTACGGCGATATCGCGGGACACTGGGCTGAGGCATCCATCGAACGTTGGAGCGGCCACGGCATCATTCAGGGCAATAATGGTAAGTTCAACCCCAACGGGCAGCTCACCTGCGCCCACTTCGCAGCAATTCTCGCAAGACTCCTGAAGCTGCCAGCAGCCAAGGACGCGGGCCTCTCCGACAATACTCCCGATGCCTGGCATTACGACGCCATCAACCGCTGCGCGGCGGCCGGCATCCTCAAGGGCAACCTCAACGGCACTGTGACCCCCAACGCACCCATCACCCGTGAGCGCGCCATGGTCATGCTGGGCCGCGCTCTGGGTATCGAGCCCATTGAAAACCCCGATCTGACGAAATATACCGACGCCGCACAGGTGGCGTCCTATGCTCAGGGTATGCTGGCTGCTCTGATCGAGGCGGGCGTTGTGGGCGGCGTGACTGCCGACCAGCTGGCTCCTCAGAACAACATCACCCGTGCGGCCACCGTCACGATCCTTGACCGCGCCATCGGCACCTACGCCGACAAGGCCGGCGAAACGATCAATGCCGACGGCAAGGGTATCGTCCTCGTTGTGGCGGACGATGTGACCGTCACCGGCAGCGTGGACAAGCTGCTCGTGCCCACCAATGACATCGAAGTGACCGTTAAGGGCAGCGAGAACATCGATGACATCACGGTCAGCGGCGACAACTCCAAGGTCATTCTGGACAACGCCTCCGCGGACAATGTGACGCTGGACGGTGAAAAGAGCGCGGTCGAGGCCAAGAACGGCGCCAAGATCGACAACGTCATCATGTCCGAGAATGCCCCCGGCGCAAATGTCAACGCCGGCAATGGCACCACTATCAAGAACGTGGAGAACCATGCGGAGGATACCAGCGTCACCGGCAACGGCACCGTGAAGAAGGTGGAGTCCAATCAGGACATCACCGTTCAGACCAAGGACACCAATGTCAAGAACAGCGGTGACAGCAAGATCACCGTCACCGACAAGAACGGCAAGGACAGCACCGTCAGCGGCGGCAGCAGCTCCACCACCGGCAGCAGCTCTTCCTCCGGCGGCAGCTCTTCCTCCGGCGGCAGCAGCTCCGGCGGTGGCGGCGGCAGCAGCAGCCACAGCCACAGCTACACGGATGCCTGGAGCTATGACGATACCTATCACTGGCATGCCGCTACCTGCGGACACAATGTCGTCAGCGGCAAGACTGAGCATACCTATGGGGAGGATCACAAGTGCACCGTTTGCGGTTCCGCCGATCCCGCTCAGGCTGTCGCTTCCATCAACGGAAAGAACTATCTGACGCTGCAGGAGGCTGTTGCCGTAGGCGGCGAAGTGAAGCTGCTGAAGGATGTTGACATCTCTGAAACTGTCATTGTTGCAAAGGCCGTCAAGCTCGACTTGAATGGCAAGACCATCAGCAACACAAATGACCTGTGGGAAAAGCGCGCGGCTGATTGGTCGCTGCTTTCCGTCCGCGCCGGCGGCGATTTGACCATTACTGGCAACGGCACACTCAAAGCCAAGGAAAATGACTGCTATGCAGTCGATGTGCAGGACGAGGCGAAACTCACCATTGAAAATGGCACCTTTGTCGGCAATGTCCATGCCGTGTATGTGTATCAAGGTGAATTGACCGTTAAGGGCGGTGCTTATTCCATTCAGCAGAAGTATCCCGACACAGCCAAGGCTGACGAATTCGTACTGAACTGCTATGACAAGCACCGCACAGAGGGCACTGCCAAGATCACCGTCACCGGCGGCACATTTGTAAAATTCAATCCCGCCAACTGCGCCGCTGAGGGCGCAGGCACCAACTTTGTCGCCGCAGGCTATGCGGCAAAGAAGCTCGAAGATGACAAATATGAAGTCGTTGCGCTCTTTGACGGCGGCACCGGTACGGAGGAAGATCCGTTCCTGATTGCAACATCCGAGCAGTTCAAGGCCATCGATCAGCTCAATGGCGCACCCTATTGCTTCAAGCAGACTGCAGATATTGCGGTTGCCGCCGGTGATGAGGTCACGAAATTTGCCGGTGTATACGATGGCGGCAACCAGGAACTCTCCAGCGCCCGCACTTCCGGAAAATTTGCTGCTCTCTTTAATGTTGCTGGACTTTCCGGACATGCCACTTTCAAGAATATCCATGTGACGATGGGGGAGCTGGCTACCAGTCTGCTCTCCTGCGTCGACTGGGGTACAAGCTACGGCGCGGACTTCGAAAATCTCACCTTTACCAGCACATCCGAACTGACCAAGGCCAACAGTAACAACTTCGGTTTTGTGGTGATCAATGCAATCTACACGGACAAGGGTGATGCGGCTGCCTATAACTTCAAAGATATCACAGTAAATGTCAATCTTCAGAACGCCGGCACCTGCACCGGTGTGCTCATTGGTTCCGGTCCGTGCTTCAATGTCAACACTACAATGAACTTCATCAACTGCACGAACAACGGTACGATCACCGGTACAAGTTCTGTCGGTTTCCTGTACGGCAACTCTGCCTACATTAAGAGCCTTGATGAATCTGGTACGATTAATGTTACGAACTGCACAACCAATGCTGTAATTAAGTCTACCAACGACTCTGCCGATGTTGCTTTTGCTCCCGGTGCTTCCGAGAGCCAAAAGGCGGCCGAATTGAATACTTCCTATCAGCAGGCGGACAAGTATATCGTCGGCAATTGTTTGAACGGCAAGACTATCAGTGTCACCCAGAACGCCGAGGCAGACGAATTCTTCATCGCCATTGATGATGCGTCCGGCTATACTTACAAGCTGGTATTGAATGTTGCAGCTACCTATCGGACGTTGGACGGCGAAGCGTGGGATGAGGCTGATGTTGCTAAGATCCCGAGCAATTGGGATGAAGCTTGGAATGTCTCCAACGGTCTGAAGTATCTGATTGCGCTGAACAAGGATGCAAGTGCCACCGAAGCACTCAAAAGCTTCCATGCCTATGATAGACGCACTGCAGCGAATAAGGGCATTGATACGGATGCACTCAGCTACAACGAGGGCGGATACGCCATCGTTGTCAAGGGCGGTACAAACTGCATTGTGTTCAATACAACGGAAGATACCTATATTGATAGCAGTGTTTCTGTTCTTGTGTACGCCTATTCTGGCAATACACTTGTTGGCACAAAGGCCATTTAAAGAATCCAACGCATGCAGCAAGCGCCCGAGCAGATGCGCTTGTCCTGTCCGGAGGTAAGCGATTGAACTTATTGAGCGGCAAACCGGGTCGCATATCAAACGGGGGGCTGGCGGGGCATGTGACGATAAGGTACAATATTGAGCACTTACATTAGAACAGCAAGGCTCGATCTCCCAATCGCATGAGAGATCGAGCCTTGCTGTTCTTTTGAGCGTCAGAGCGCAGCCCTGGACACTCGACCGGCAAAGCCGGTCTTGCTTGCCGTTTTCAAGAAAGGGCCGTTCATTGCCGGCCACTCTCTATCGGCAATCTGACATCCTCGGTACACCGACATGTCAACTTTGTAGTTCCGCTTATTTTACCAGAGTTTTTCGCAAAAGTCAATAGATTTTTGGAACTGGGCCTTCGGACTTTTGGGGACGACTCTTATGGTTTTTAGGAACTACTTTCATAGTATGCGCGGGATCGGCCATTGCCATACCATCGTCTCACTTGATCTCCATCACTTTCTCCCGATCAAGATACATCTCTACATATCCGTCTGTTGAGATCTTGATCGCCATACCATAGTGAGAAAGCGTCCTGCAGGCTGCACCTCTGGCACCGCCGGAGGATTCCGGGTCACTGCGTATGATCGCGCCAAACGCGACCATGGTGCCGTCTGCGGACAGAATACACGCGCCGTCCATCGCCGTTAATTCACTGCGCAACTTGCGGTCAAGATCAGGAAAGGCTTTTCCGGCGATGAGCAGATTAAGTACCTGACGCTTGATTTTTACGATCTCTTTGTCCTTTGACGAGAGCATTCCCAGTTCTTTCTCATCCGGTTCAATACGCAGATTGTCGTATGCTTTCAAAACGCAAGCGCCATTCTCCGCTTCAGGACGCCACAGATCTTCCGGAGCCGTTACGACCGCGAGGATCCCTCCGGTGTGCGCAAAGGAGACATCCAGCATAGTGGCGTAGATCTCATGCAGCAGTTTTCCGTCCCACATATTTCCCCTGCTGCAAGACGCCGCGCGGAATGCCTCAAAGCTGAAATTCAGCCACCGCAGATTCCGCTTAACAAATTTGATCTGGCGATCCTTTGACAGGACGATATCACCATTGTTAAGCAGAAATATTCCAATCGCGCCATCATGGACATTTTCGTGGATGCACTGAGAAAAACGGAGGGGGAGATAGGACGAGACCTTGTGCAGCGGGATCGCCCCGTCGTTCTCTGTCAAAGAGAGAAACTTCACAAAGTTGCACTCCTTGTCCAGTTGAATGACAGAATGAATGCAGTCGGTCAAAACCGCGGCGTAGTCATCGCCAAGAAATTTGAACCAATCCTTTTTGAGAAGCTTTACCTGTTCAGCTTTCGGCGAAATAACAAATCCAAAGGTGACCTTTTTGCCCTCGTAGGTCTGCACGGCCCATTTTTCCAGCAGATCCATCAGTTCTTCTACCGCGTCATTTTTTGAACCGAACAGCCATGTGCAGATGCCGCGCTGAACAGCCAGTTGAAAAATCTTTTCTCTGTGGATCTGAGAATAAAAGGGCACTCGCTCCCGAAAGGAATCCGGATGGTAGGGCGACACTTGGAAAAACGCTCTGCACAGGTTTTCGGCCAGACGTTTCGTATCCTCTGTGACCGATTCCACACGCTCCACCCCAAAAATGGGCCAGCGTTTGTTGGTAAAGGTCAAGCTGCCGCGTTCACTGTCATATATAACAACCGGAAGCTCCCCTGTTAAATTCGTTTTCTGCTCCGAGGTGTCCATGAGTGGGCGGTTCCTCTGCGGCAGCCCCATCAGGGGCAGCACATAACGTAAAACGAAATCTTGATATTCTTTCCGAAAATCTCTCAACGACATAGCCCATACCTCCCTCCACATATCAAAGAATAGCATACACTGTTGTTCCCCGCAAATCAAGCGATTATCACAAATAGCTTCTTTTTGCCCCAATGTCCGACAGAAACCGCCGCAGGAGAAAGGCCTCCTGATCCGGCGCGGACGCCACATACAACGGCGGCGTACCGTCTGACGCTTATTTTTGTTCCGCTCTGGCTTTGCGCACACAAAGGCTCCAACGGTCTGTGCCGTTCACCGTCAGGCGGGCGTGGGAACGAACGGGGAATTGGGGATTTTTTCTTGCGTTTTTCAGTCGTTTCCTGTAAAATAAAACCTCCAAAAGCAAAATCATCATAAAAAGGAGACAACACATGAAGAACAGGAAAAGCGGCAGAGTGACGGCTCTGCTCCTTTCCGCTGTCCTGATGCTGGGCCTGCTCCCTCTGCCGGTCAGGGCCGCGGGCACGGAGGCGGGCGTTCAGCTCGGCGATTACATTCAACTGGGCCGCTACGACGGCGAGCCGATTTTGTGGCGCTGCGTCAGCGTGGACGAAAACGGCCCGCTGATGCTCTCAGACAGGGTGCTGTGCGACTATATGCCCTATGACGCGCAGACCAGCGAGAATTCCACCAGCGGCTCTCACCGCCGCAGCGGCTACCGGAGCAAATACGGCTCCAACCACTGGCGCGACAGCGATATGCGCTCGTGGCTCAATTCCGACGCCGAAGCCGGACAGGTGAACTGGCTCTGCGGCAACCCGCCCAAGGACGGCTATATCATGGGCGACGGCGCGTATGACGGCAAGGCGGGCTTCCTCAACGGCTTTACGAGGGACGAGGCCGCCGCCATCAAGACGGTGACGCAGCGCTCCATCGTTTCCCATCCGGAGTACACCGCGGGCTACATCGACGCGCCGGGGACCGACCTCCCCTACAACACCGACATCGGCTCGGTGGCGGACGGCTATGAGGGCGCGCATTACGAGAACATCACCGACAAGGTGTTCCTGCTGGACGTCAAGCAGCTCCATACCGTCTATGAAAACCTCGGCGGCTACTACATCGGGCAGAACCGGAACGGCGTCAACTGGAGCTACTGGCTGCGGACGCCGGTGACGGACTGCAACCACGATATGCGCTATGTAAGTCCGCAGGGGAGCATCGGACGCGACGCGCCCTGCAAGGGCTACTACGGCGTCCGTCCGGCGTTCTATCTGGACGCGGCGTATTATGCCGTGACCTCCGGCAGCGGCACGGCGGCTGATCCCTATGTTGGCGCCGCGCCGGGCAAGTCCGCGGACAGCACCCCTCTTTCTCCCGCCGAGCGGGACACCGGCGACGGGAACTGGGATGTGGACACCGAGACGTATCTTCAGGTGGAGATGAGCGAGCGCTACACGACCGACCGTGAGTACGCCAACCCCACCATTCCGGTGTATGTGATCCAGAAGCCCCGCAGCGACACGGAGAACATGGTGATCCTGTTCTGCGCCGAGGGCTACACCAAAAGCCAGCAGGCGGATTTCATCCAAGATGTTCAGAAGCTGTGGCAGGCAACGCTGAACACGGAGCCGTACCGCAGCATGGCGGACCGCTTCAATGTCTATGCGCTCTGCACGGCGTCGAAAGACGGCTTTAATGGCAGCAGCACGTTTTTTCAGGCGAATAAAAACGGCATCTCCGTCAACTACGGAGGCTGGAGAAACCACATTTTCGAGCGCATCATAGGCACGGCCTTCCTTGAAAAGATCCATGATGCGCACATTCCCAACACGACCATGCCGGAGGCCGATGAATACAGACAGTATGATTACGTTTATGAGCACATCAATCAGTTCGTTGTGCTGGCGAACAGCGGGGAATATTTCGGCGGCTCCCACGATGAGATAAAAAGCGGCATCCACTATATCCTGGCAGCCGCGAAAAACGACTCCTCCCCGTTTATCCTGCGCCATGAGCTGGGACACGGACTGTTTCATCTGGGCGACGAGTACGCCACCAGCACGACCCCCGTGGGGGAGGCGTCCTACAGCGCCTCGCTGAATATCTCTCACACGGCGGACCCCACGCAGGTAAAGTGGAAGAATATGCTGGGCTTCCGTAACACCTATTCCTGCCCGCACAGGGACGATTCGTATGTGTACAATTCCAGCTTCGAGTGCCTCATGCGGGAGAATAGAAGAAACGAGTTCTGCGACGTGTGCACCCTTCAGGGCACCAAGCGCATGAGCCAGCTGATCTCCGACCCGCCCGCCCTCTATGCGGCGGTCCCGGAGGTGAAGCTGTATACCGGCAACTATAAAAATCCCACCGAAAACCCCGAGGCTTATGGAGATGCAAAGTACTCCGGCTATTGGAATTATCAGCAGGATCGGGAGAGCCGCCTTTTGAGCGGTGGCTATAAAAACCGCTTCTCTCCGGACATGAAGGGGCAGGAGATCGAGCTGCGCACCATCGTTCAAAACCTCTCCGACACCGAGGAGCAGACCGTGACGCTGCGCCTGTGGGTGCAGCACGCTGACGGCAGCCGGGCGGTCACGGCAGACGGCGGAGACGTTTGGGCGGAAAAGGTCTTTACCGTTCCCGTCTGGAGCGAAAAGTCCAAGTTCTGGCCCAAGGGCGCGCTGGAATACACCGGCAGCGACTTTGATTCCGGCCTTGTCAACTGCTCTCTTGTCTACCGAATTCCGGAGAACGCCCAGCTGCAAAGCGGCGATACCATCGGCTTTGAGGTGGTGGACGGGGCGGGGAATACCCTTGCCACCGACGGCACCGAAAATCAGTCCTACACCGACGTTACCATTCAATATGAATTGGAGGACGGCACGGCGATGCCCAACACCGCGCCCTCCGTTCTGCCGGTCCCGACAGGCGCAAGCGTGAACTGGCAGCCGCCTCAGACCCTGAACGGCCACACCTTTGTCAATATGAAGGACAACGGCTCCACGGTTACCTTCGTTTATCAGGAGACCTCGGAGCAGCCGGAGGTAAAGACCTACACGGTGCGCTATGACTGGGGCGAAGCCCCCTCCGACAGGACGCTGCCCACCGACAGCAGGGCTTATCGCAGCGTGGAGCAGGCGATGGACGCTGTGGATACCACTTTCACCGCTGATTCGACCTCCAACGCGCAGAACGGCGGCCTGACCGGCACATGGGCCTTCTCCGGCTGGGACGGCGGCACCTTAGAGGGCACGACCGTGGTGTTCCGCGGAACGTGGAGCTTTACCCCGGACGGCGGCTCTGCGGGCGGCGGTTCCACCGGCGGCACAACGCCCTCTCAGCCCGGCGGCTCCACGGGCGGCAGTTCCGGCGGTTCTTCCTCCGGCGGTGGCGGCGGCTCCAGCAGCACGACGACCACCAAGCCCGAAGCCACCACCAAGCCCGACGGCAGCTCCGTCACGGAGAGCACCGCCCCCAACGGCTCCACGGGCACGGTCAAGACCGACAAAGACGGCAAAACCGAGGCGGCGGCCAAGCTGAGCGACAAGGCCATCGAGGACGCAAAGAAGAACGGCGAGGCGGTCAAGGCTCCGGTCGAGGTCGAGGCCACCCGCAACAGCAGCACCGCCCCCACTGTAAGCATCGAGCTGCCCAAGGGGGCAGGGGAAACCAAGGTGGATATCCCCGTTTCCAACGCAAATTCCGGCACGGTGGCGGTGCTCGTCCATCCCGATGGCACCGAGGAGGTCGTCAAGAACTCCCTGCCCACGGAGAACGGCATCCAGCTGACCGTGAACGGCGGCGCGACGGTCAAAATCGTTGATAATTCTAAGGATTTTGCCGACACCCAAAACCATTGGGCGAAGGACGCCATCGACTTTGTCAGCGCCCGCGGCCTTGTGAACGGCATGAACGAGACCACCTACGCGCCCGACAGCTCCACCACCCGCGCCCAGCTTTGGACGATTTTGGCACGGCAGAACGACGCGGATTTGAGCGGCGGTAATACTTGGTATGAAAAGGCACAGAATTGGGCGAAAGCCAAGGACATCTCCGACGGCACAGACCCCGACGGCGCCATCAACCGTGCCCAGATGGTCACGATGCTGTGGCGCGCCATGGGCCAGCCTGCGGCGGGAAGCGCGGCGAGCTTCACCGACGTCCCCACCGACAGCTACTACGCGCAGGCGGTGGCTTGGGCTGTGGAGCATGGCATCACCTCCGGTGTCGGCAGCGGTCGCTTTGACCCCGACGCCGCCTGCACAAGAGCACAGATCGCAACCTTCCTGGCGCGCTCCATGAACGCGTCGTGATCCATCATATCGAACTTGGCAGTGGGCAGATCGGTATCCGCCGCCGCGCGGAACGCCTCCCAGATGGGCGCTTTGTCGCCGGGGAACATGCCCGCCGGCACCTGCATGACGGCCAGCGGGGCCTCCACAAAGTCATCCAGCGGGAACAGCGTCAGCAGCGCTTTCATGACCTCGGCGCAGCCGTGGCCGTCGCAGCGCACGCACTTCTGACCGATGGACGTGCCGGGGAAATTCGCGTCGGAGAGCACAAGCTCGTCGCCATGCCCCATCTCGGCAATGATTTTGAGCAGTTCAGGGCTGATAATCGGGGAAATACCTTTGAGCATAAAAAAGCCTTCCTTTCGTTTGTTGAAGCGGCCTGTTTCGTGCGCCGCCCAATTGGATACACCCATTATAGCACGATGAAACGGGGGGTTCAATATTAAAAGCCGTCCGTTCCCGAAGGAAGGACGGCCGTTTCCAAATGAGACGGTTACAGCAGAATCCACTCCGCAATCAGCAC
>ERZ1106943.1351-NODE-1351-length-25539-cov-15.047795_pt1 | contig 25539 bp, 18 predicted proteins | sample MGYA00403671_ERZ1106943 | MGnify/ENA primary metagenome ERZ1106943 (study PRJEB35170, sample SAMEA104062427) | human gut metagenome | biome: human gut; feature: human-associated habitat; material: faeces | place: Denmark | collected 2012-06-14 ...
ACGGATATGCAGCCTGCGGCTGCATATCCCGCCCAAAGGATTACCTATCGCTATCGTTTGAAATGGTGGCAGCAGCGATGGAATCCAAGCGGCTTGGGCTTTGTCAGAAGCCGCTTTTTGTCGTCCCAAATCATCTGACTGAGCAGTGGGCATCCGAGTTCATCCGCCTCTATCCCTCTGCCAGCATTCTGGTTGCTACGAAAAAGGACTTTGAGCGCGCCAATCGGCAGAAATTCTGCGCGCGCATTGCGACGGGCGATTATGACGCGGTGATTATCGGACACAGCCAGTTTGAGCGGATTCCCGTCTCGCAAGAGCGGCAGCAGCGCCTTCTCCGGGAGCAGCTGGATGACATTACGCATGGTATCGAAGAACTCAAGTACCAGCGCGGCGAACAGTTTTCCATCAAGCAGCTGGAACGCACCCGCAAACAGCTGGAAAATCGGCTCTCCAAACTGGAAGCCGAGGAACGGAAGGATGATGTCGTCACCTTCGAGCAACTGGGGGTGGACAGACTCTATGTGGACGAGGCACATTCATTCAAAAATTTATTTTTGTATACAAAAATGCGGAACGTCGCAGGGCTTTCGCAGACAGAATCGCAGAAATCATCGGATATGTTCCTGAAATGCCGATATATGGACGAAATCACCGGCGGTAAGGGCATTGTGTTTGCAACGGGTACGCCCGTCAGCAACAGTATGACGGAGCTGTACACTATGCAGCGCTATCTGCAGTACGGCACATTGCAGCAGAAAAGCATGTCGCATTTTGATGCGTGGGCTTCCACCTTCGGGGAAACCACGACCGCGATTGAACTCGCTCCGGAAGGAACGGGCTATCGGGCGCGGACGCGCTTTGCAAAGTTTTTCAACCTCCCGGAGCTGATGAACCTTTTCAAGGAAGTTGCGGACATCAAGACGGCTGATCAGCTGAATCTGCCCCGACCGACCGCGCACTACGAAACGGTGGTGGTGAAGCCGTCTGCCTATCAGCAGGAAATGGTGCAGGCGCTTTCGGAGCGGGCGGCAGCGGTTCACAGCGGCGCGGTTGAGCCGAGCGTGGACAACATGCTGCGCATCACCTCCGACGGGCGGAAGTTAGGGCTTGACCAGCGGCTGATGAATCCGCTTCTTCCGGATGATCCGGGCAGCAAGGTCAACGCCTGCGTCCAAAACATTGTCCGCATCTGGCGCGAAGGCGCGGCGGAAAAGCTGACACAGCTGGTTTTCTGCGACCTGTCCACCCCGCGCGGCAAGGCGGCTTCGGAGAAGGAAGCAGCGGATGTGGAGAAGCTTCTGGCGGACGAAACGGGCAGCAAGAACTTCAACGTGTATGATGACATTCGCGCCAAGCTGATTGCGCAGGGCATCCCGCAGGAGCAGATTGCCTTTATCCACGAAGCGAACACGGAAGCGCGGAAGAAGGAGCTTTTCGCGAAGGTACGCAGCGGGCAGGTGCGCGTCCTGATGGGCAGCACGGCGAAAATGGGCGCGGGAACAAACGTTCGTGCGACTCGTTTGTAACTGAAAAGGTTACGCTCAAGTCAAAATTCTGCAAGATTGAAAGGAGCTTGAAAATTGATTTGAAGAACTGATATTCCAACAGGTGGAATGAGGGGGCAACGCCCTGAAACGCCTGCCTTGATACTGCGGTGTGCGGCAAAATTTGTAGAAATTGAGCCGTGCAAAGCCCGCTGAAGTCGGCGGAAATCTGCCCCAACAGGCAGTCATGTGCTGTGGAAAGTGTCCCAGAGGTGGGATATGCAGATGATACGCCGGAGGTCTATAAAATCCCTATGGTGAGGATGTCATCCATGACCGACGAAGTCCGAGTGTTAGGGTCTATAGTGTGATATGGCAGAAATGTCATCGTCGTAAATGTACGGCGTGCGTGAGGTTGAGTAAAAATGGACGTTATGAAAAACCTTGGAGTGTTACAGGCACTTCCAAGCGCACAGGCTCATAGGACAGCCTAAGGGGATTATGCACAGATAGGAATATCGGAACGAGGAAAGGTCGGAACGCTGAGTGTCTGCACACGATGAAGCGGCGGTTACGAAAAATCGAGCAGTGAAACAAGTAACCTTTATCCCGACTGAGAGCGGCGGCAAGACTGATGAAGCTCCCGTAACAGGGGCGGAAGAATAGCCGCCAGTCATTTGCAAAACAAATATTCTAAAAAGCAATATATCAAAGGTTCGAGTAAGACTAAAAAAGGCGAAAGCCGACTTTGACAGGACGAAAACTGCTCAAACGCCAAAAGCTGAGGAACAACGAATACTATGATATGCAGTTAGCTGGAATCGAGGCAATTACGTTAGAGCAGCAAGACACCTGCTGCTGATTAGAATAACAATTTGTAAATGATGGAAAGCCGTGTGAGTGGAAACGCTCATGCACGGTTTGGAGTGGGGGAAAATCCGGAGGTGAGTTCGCCAAAGGATTACCTATCACTACAGGATCGTCTCGCCGCGTCGCACGACCTTGACTGCCCGTGGCGGCCGGGGGATTTGGAGCAGCGCGCGGGGCGAATCGTTCGTCAGGGCAACCGGAACAAGGACGTGTACATCTACCGCTACGTCACCGAAGCGACGTTTGACGCTTATCTGTGGCAGACGGTGGAGAACAAGCAGAAGTTCATCAGCCAAATTATGACCAGCAAAAGCCCTGTCCGCTCCTGCGATGACGTGGACGAAACGGCGCTGTCCTACGCGGAAATCAAGGCGCTGTGTGCCGGCGACCCGCGCATCAAGGAGAAAATGGTGCGCCCGTAAGGGTGTATATCAAAATCCGCCTTTAGCAAGCGGTAGGTAAAGATATCAAGAAAGGAAGGTGAAAGAAGTAAACCTATCATCCCACAACTTATCCGGATGGGGAAACCCAATGGGGAGTGTAGCATGTTGTTATCCGGAAGGATGGGTGTGCAGCGGTATATACAGCATCCAAAGAACCGATGGACATGGGGATGAAAATTTGCGTATGAGGATGAAAGCTGGATTGCCTGATACGATAGCCGGAGCTTGGGGACATCTTGCCCTCCGTAGGAAAGATGCTGAAACCTACGGTGCTTCGATAGCCGTTCTTCCATTTTGGATGGCTATGTGATATCCGAAGCAAAGTAACTTCAAGACAGAAGTAAACGGCGAAAGTCGCATCCGACAACGCAAAACGCTATATTGATATACGCTACCGGGGATGACCTAAACCCCGTAAGGGGCATGGTTACACAGCTCCCATAGTAGTCCGAGGACTCTGAATTAACAGAGATGGCCGTAAAAACGGAAGCGGGAAAACCGCCTACATGGCAAAGGGGAGCAGTTTACCTTTTTAATACAAACAGAAAGGATGGTGCGTGAGGCACTATGAGAAATCCGATTGATGTATTGAATAGTCTAAGCGATAAAGCAAAAGACCCAACGTACAGATATGAGAGATTGTATCGAAATCTGTATAACCCGGAGTTCTATCTTCTGGCCTACAAGAATGTATACGCTAATGATGGAAGTATGACATCGGGAATGGATGGCAACACCATTGACGGCATGAGCAGCAGAAGGATTGAAGGGATCATTGCATCCCTGAAAGACAAAAGCTATCAGCCGCACCCTGCACGTCGGGAATACATCCCGAAGAAGAACAGTGATAAAAAACGGCCACTGGGAATCCCATCGGCCAATGATAAACTGGTGCAGGAAGTTGTCCGAATGATACTGGAAAGCATCTATGAACCTACCTTTTCAGAAAACTCACATGGCTTTCGTCCTCGTAGAAGTTGCCATACGGCTCTGCTGCATCTGCAGCGCACTTTCACTGGGACGAAATGGTTTGTGGAAGGCGACATCAAAGCCTGTTTCGATTGTTTTGACCATCATGTGCTGATCGATATCTTACGCCGACGCATCAAGGATGAAGCCTTCATCGCTCTGATGTGGAAGTTCCTGAAAGCTGGATATATGGAGCAGTGGAAATTCCATATGACCTATTCAGGCACACCGCAGGGCTCAGGTATCAGTCCAATCCTTGCGAATATCTATTTGAACGAGCTGGACAAGCATATTGAGGAGTACAAAAAGCAATTCGACAGGGGAAGTTCCTCACACAGAAAAGCAAACCCCGAATATGAGCGTATGAACGGTTTGGTCAAAAGAACGAGACGTAAATATGCAAGGATTTGGGACACGCTCAATGAACAGGAACAGAGAGAATGTGCCCGCCACATCCGTTCGTTGAAAGCAAGTGCTCGGCAACTACCGCATTGCGAAGTATTCGATGAGGGATATAAAAGTCTGCAATACATCCGATATGCTGATGACTTTATCATCGGAATGATTGGGAATAAAGCAGACGCCGAAGCTCTCAAAGCCGAACTTGCCATATTTTTGAAAGAAAAATTAGGTTTAACTCTCCCAGCAGAAAAGACGAAAATCACCCACACATCAGAATGTGCCCGTTTTCTTGGCTATGATATCAAGGTGTCTCGGTCTCAGGAAACAAAAAAGCTGAAAAACGGAACAAAGTCCCGTGTGTACTCAGCGGTGGTAAAACTCTATACGCCATTTGATAAAACGATGGCGAAGCTGCTGGAAGTAGGAGGAATCCGTATCAAGAAGGATACCAATGGTAAAGAACGTTGGAAGGCCATCCACAGGAAGAAACTCATTAACCGTTCGGACATTGAGATTCTAAGCAAGTACAACAGCGAGGTAAGAGGCTTGGCTAATTACTACTCGCTGGCGTGCAATCCCATAAGAATGGCTCATTTCTCAAGCCTGATGAAGTATAGCATGCTCAAAACCTTTGCTGCGAAATATCGTACAAAGACCTCAAAGATCAAAGCTCGATATCTGAAAAAGGGCATTTTCACAGTCCCTTATATGACGAAAGCTGGGCCGAAAGAGTGTGTGTACTACAACGAAGGATTCGAGAGACGAAAAGAGCCGCTATTTGGACAGGTTGACATGCAAGCAACCTACAAAAAATATGCAAAGCCCAGCAGCCTGATTTGCAAGTTACGCGCAAAAACATGCGAACTATGCGGAACAACCTGCGATGATATCGAGATTCACCAGGTTAAGCGGTTGAAAGACCTCACAGGAAATGCTGAATGGGAACAGGTAATGCGGTCACGTCACCGCAGAACACTTGCTGTTTGTCCGAACTGCCATGAGATGATTCACCGGTCTAATAAATCGCAAGATGATGGTAAACGGCGAGCCGTGTGCGCCGAGAGGTGCCTGCACGGTTCTGGAGGGAGTCAGTAATGCTGGCTTACCTCATGACCTGGATGTGGATGTAGCCCGCCTTCGCCTGATGAAGGCGGATCACCAGAGCCAGCAGTACCGGCTGGAAGATCAGCTGCTGAAAGTTTTTCCGCGGCAGCTGGAACAGGATGCACAGCTGCTGGAAGGTTTTGCGCAGGATAGGGCAACGCTGGCGGCGAATCCCGAACCCGAAGCGGAGTTTGGCGGGCTGACTGTTCGCGGAAGTTTCATTGAGGACAAGGAAACGGCGGGCAAAGCCATACTTGCCGCGTGCAAGGAAGCCGCGCAGGGGAATCCGGTGGAGTTTGGCGATTATCGCGGGCTGACCATGAGCGTCCAGTTCGATTCGTTTGCTAATAAATTCCGGCTCACCCTGCGCGGCGCGGTTTCGCATATCATGGAAGTCGGCAGCGACGCAAGGGGCAATATCGCCCGCTTAACGAACCTGATTCAGACGCTTCCTGACCGAATGGCGAAGGTTCAAGCGCGCCTTGATGCGACAAAGCAGCAGATGGCAGCGGCAAAAGCGGAGCTGGGCAAACCCTTTCCGCAGGAGGAAGAGCTGAAAACCAAAAGTGCAAGGCTGGCGGAACTGGACGCAGAATTGAACATGGATCAGCGCGCTGTCAGCCGGGAAAAGAGCGTGGAACAGGAACGATAATCCGAAAAAGGAGGATGAAATGGACACAATTGCAATGACAGCCGTCTACCCGCACGATGCGGCATATGCCCGCGCGCACGGTGAACTGGCGGAGTACCGGAACGCGCGCCGAAGCAATATCGCCTGCAAGAATGCCATCGAAGAAGCGATTGCGAAGCATTTCGACGGGATGCACTTGGACGAAGCGTGTGTCAAGGAGGTGCTTGACCAATACGGCAGCGAGCGGGTAACGCTGGCGCTGGCGGCGACGGTGCAGGAAAAAGTCTGGGACGGACGCTTTTCTAATGCAAACAAGCGCTGGGCGCTCGAAAGGGAGATTCCCCGCGAGCCTGACCGATGGAGTGCGTATGCCGTCGCCGCGCATCCGGTGATTCTGAATGACTTCATCAATCTGGCACGGCAGGAAATGCAGAAACGTGAACGTCCGTCTGCTGCAAAAACCGAAAAAGCGATTCGACAGCCTTGCGCAAAGGCGTTTCAGGAGAGAGAATGAAGAAGGAGAACGCGCGTCGGTCGAAGATGCTTCACTTCGCCGTGACGGAAGAGGAAGCACGCATCATCGACAAAAAGAGGAAGCAACTGGCAATTCGCAACATATCGGCGTTTCTCCGCGCGATGGTGTTGAACGGCTATGTCCTGAAACTCGATTTGCCGCAGCTTCGCGAAATGATTCGCCTGCTGGCAAATCTAACGAACAACGTCAACCAGATTGCCCGCAGGGTCAACGAACACGGCAGCATCTACGAATCAGAGATTGATGAAATTCAGGAGAAAGTCAATCAGCTGCTGTGCATGATGAACCAGCTGCTTTCCACGCTCCAGCTGAACACAGTATAAGGAGGAACTTCTATGCGCAAGACAATCCTGAAAATCATCCTGTGCCCCGTTATCCTGCTGACAAGGCTTATCCTGTGCGCCGCTGCCTTCGTCACTTCGCTGGCGGGTTCCGTTATCGGGCTGAGCGCATCGCTCTTCGGCATCCTGTCGCTGATGGCGTTTGTCACCGGCAGCTGGCAGAATGGGATTGCCTTCGCGGTGCTGCTGCTGGTAAGTCCCGTCGGTCTGCCCGGTATCGCCCATCTGATTTTGGAGAATGTCAGCCGAGTGCTTGGCTTTTTCGAGCGGCTGCTGACGTAATACTATTTCCAGATTCGCCTGTGCCATCTGCTTGCGCCTTTTTGATTCTGGCGTCCACTCATTCCACTTAGCGTAGCGCTGCTACGCTGCGTTTCATTCGTGTTAGCCAGAATGCAAAAATTCGCGGCGCATCTTGGCGCATTCTTATCTGGAAATAGTATAAAAACGCAAAAATCATGAAACGCGCTTCTCTTCGGAGGGGCGCGTTTTTCTGCAATCAGGAGGATAACAATGGCGACCACCCGCATCATGTCGATGCACATCAACAAGGGCAAGACAATCGCCCAGTGCCTGAAAGCACGGCTGGATTATGTGAAGAACCCGGACAAGACTGAGCAGGGCAAACTGATTTCCGCCTATGCCTGTGCGCCCGAAACCGCTGACCAAGAGTTCCTGCTGAACCGAAATGCCTATATCGCGAAAACCGGACGGCGCATCCGAAATGAAGTAATTGCGTATCAGGTGCGGCAATCCTTCCAGCCGGGAGAAGTAACGCCGGAGGAAGCTAACAAAATCGGCTATGAGCTGGCTTCCCGGCTGCTGAACGGGGATTTCGCATTCCTTGTGGCGACGCATGATGACCATGCGCACATCCAGCATGTATTATGTAAAGGAAGGTTTTAACCATCTTCCTTAAACTGCGCGTCGTTCCGCGAAAACCGAATACAAAAAGCAGTTATGGAAGAAGAAAAAATCTTCAAGTCCACAACTGCTTTTTTGTGTTTGAAAGGAGATTTATATGAAACTGACCTATCACTGCTGCGGCGATTACCTGCTTCCCGCCCTGACCATTCCGGATGAATCTGTAACGCTTGGAAAGTATGGCAGGATGCGCAAGACTTATCTTAAAGAGCATAAGCCCATTCTGTACAATGCCCTGCTGCTTTCCGGAAAACTGACGGAGCATCTCGTCGGCGTGGATGCCGAGTGTCGGGAACGCCTTGAACCCCTCCTGCCGCAGATAATGCGGCAGGAAGGGGTTGACGAAGCACTCAAAGCACGCGATCAGATGGAATGGGTGCGCAGGATGAACAGCATCCAGAACCGAGCAGAAGAAATCCTGCTGAACGAACTGGTTTACGCTTAAACCACAAAGTCGGGATCATGCAGCCGCCTTCTCCCTGCCCTGTGCAGCCAGATTCTCACGAATATGGCGCAGAGCTTCATCTTCGATGCGCCTTGCCCGGCTGATGCTCAAGCCGTAGTCCCTCGCCGCTGCTGCCAGTGCGCACGGTTCGCCATCGAAACCAAACCGATGGCGAACCCATGCGGCATCGCGAAGCGACGAGCGATTCATTGCGTCATAGAGTGCAAGCAGCTTTTCCTTGTCCAGATAGAGCTGTTCGGGGCTTTTATGATAGATATCCCGACTTGGAACAGGATTATCGGATTGCATGGCTTCAACTGCTGCCTGGTTTTCTTCCAGCGAAACCGTATTGATTTCGGGATGTGTTTGCCGAAGGGCGTCGAGCATTGCGGTGCAAACGACTACGGCGGCATACGTCAGGAATTTCCCCTTTTCCGGCACGAATCGCTCTGCGGCGTGAAGCAGAGCGATTCGTCCTTCCTGCTCGTAATCGTCACAGCTCAGAACTGCGCCGCCGTATCGTTTTTCAAATTGAATCGCAGCTGAGCGAATAAACATCGTATTCTGCTCAATCAACTGGGTGCATGCTTCATGATTTCCGTTCTGAATCATCAGGCAAAGGATTTCGTTCGTGATGGGCGTTCATCTCCATTTGGATATTGTAAGTGGTGTTCATATAGTTCCAGATAGCCTGTTTGAGCTGATCGGTTGCTTCGCCCAATTCAGCCTGATATTCATCTGGAACGGTGATTTGGTTCAGCGCCGCCGAGAGCATCCCCATGATGCCTTCGGGTCTGAGTTGCAGACCGCTTTTCTGGCGCGGAAGCACTTTCGTGATTTCGCTGAGCTTCTGTTTGGTCAGCGCCGCGGTTTGCCTGACACGTTCCGGTCCATCCTGCTTCATTTCAGCGAGAAGCTGGCGAAAGTTGCGCGTGATGTTCTCGATCTCATCCGCATAGACCGGGCGTTTGAGCGCCTGCGCTTCCTGCACAGCGCCACGAACGGCGGGCATATCCTCCGGGTTAGCCTGACCATGTTCCAACATAAGGCTGCTCATGGAGTTGTACATTTGATTCTGCGCGGCAACACCGGAAGCCAGAACGCCCTCCTGATAGAGCGCGATTTGGCGGGTCAGCTCCGCGAATTTCGGATTTTCCAAAAGCTGACAGACCACAGAATGGTTCAGCTTGCCCTGATGGAGATTGGCAGCTGCTTCCACAGACAGCCCCAGACGCTCAATGTCATGCTCTTTGCGGGCAGGAATATCCGTCAGTCCCAGCAGAAAATCCGTCGAAACTTCAAAGTAATTCGCGATGGCGACAAGATTTTTACTGGACAATTTGCTTGTTTTTTCAGCCATTACGCGGCTCAATGTGCTTTTGTCCATACCGACAGCCTGCGCCAGCTCAACCTGCGTGATGTTTCGGCTTCTGCACAGGTCGCGGATTCTGTCCATTGTATTTCCGGGAAGCCATTTTTCCTGCATCCATTCATCCTCCTGAGTTTTTTCTTTGATCGTATCATATCAGACTCGAATAGCCAAGTCAAATCTGTTGCATTTTTGCATCAAGAAAGCCGACAAAACCGAAGCAGTTGAAAAAATGCCGCTTTTCAGACGATTTCCCATTTTTCCCCGTATATTCAGACAGTGCGTAAAAATGTTCTTTTACACCCTTCAAGACCGAAAAAATGTGTGAAGGAGGAATTTTATTGAAGGAAAATCTGATTACGGCGCTGTACGAGCGCCTGTCCCGCGACGATGACCTCGACGGGGAAAGCAACTCCATCGTGAACCAGAAGCTCTATCTGCAAAATTACGCCGATGAGCATGGATTCACCAACTGCAAGCACTACACGGACGACGGATGGAGCGGCGGCAATTTCGACCGCCCCGGCTGGAAAAGCCTGATTGCCGACGTGGAAGCCGGAAAGGTTGGCGTGATTCTGGCGAAGGATATGAGCCGAATCGGGCGTAACTATCTTGAAACAGGATTTTATACGGAAGTGGTGTTCCGTAAGCACAATGTCCGATTTATCGCCATTGCCAACGGCGTGGACAACGATCATCCCGAAACGGGCGAATTTGTGCCGTTCCTGAACATCATGAACGAATGGTACCTGAAAGACCAGTCCAAGAAAGTTACGGCGGCTTATCAGCTGCGCGGCAAATCCGGCTTACCCACCAACAACAACTGCTTATACGGCTACCGAAAAGACCCAGACATCAAGCACCACTGGCTGGTTGACGAGGAAGCGGCGGCGATTGTCCGCAGAATCTATCAGATGGCTTGCGAGGGACACGGGCCGTCTGAAATTGCACGGATTCTGACGAAGGAGAAAGTGGATAATCCCGGCTACTACTATACGAAACACGCCTGTGGGATGCGCAGCGACTATACAAAAGAAGCCCATGCGCACGACTGGAACAGTTTGACAATCAGCAGAATTTTGACCCATCAGGAGTATTTGGGACATACGGTCAATTTTCGTTCCGGCAAACGGTATTACAAGGATAAACGACGCGCCAACCCGCCGGAAAAGCTGCTGATCTTCGAGAATACCCATGAACCCATTGTAACGAAAGAAACATGGGAGCTTGCCCAATGTGCGCTGAAAAGCATAAAGCGGACAGATACGCTGGGCGTGGCGAATCCGTTGACAGGTCTGGTTTACTGCGCAGAGTGCGGGCAAAGGCTTTATAACCATCGGCATGGAGCGAAAGATGCGCAAGGCGTATTCAAAAGCGATTCCTACAACTGCTCGACCTATATGCTGTCCCGAAAACGGGAAACGAGAGAATGCGTTTCCCATCAGGTAGCTACAAAAGCATTGCGGGAACTGATTTTGAAAACCATTCAGACCGTCAGCCACTATGCCCTCTCCAATGAAGTCGAGTTTGCACGCAAAGTTCGGGAAGCGTCTGAATTACAGCAGGCACAGGCGGCAAAAGAAACGAAAGCCAGAATCCGCAAGGCGCAGAAACGCTGTAAGGAACTGGATGTGCTGATTCAGAAGCTGTATGAATCGTATGCGCTTGAAAAGATTTCTGAAAAGCGTTTTGATGATTTTCTTGCAGCGTATGAGAAAGAACAGGCTGAACTGAAAGCCGTTTTGGAAACGGATACGGAGGAACTTCGGGCGTATGAAGTCGATTCCGATAACATCGCTTCTTTTCTCAAACTTGCCAGAAAATACAGGGAAGCCGATGAACTGACCACGCCCATGATCTATGCGTTTGTTGAAAAAATCATTGTCCATGCGCCGGAAAAAATCGACGGAGAGCGGCACATGCAGATCGACATTTACCTGAAATTCATCGGCAATTTCCAGGTGCCGCAGGACGAGCCGACGGCAGAAGAAATGGCAGAGGAAGAAAAGCAAAAACAGCGGCGCGCGAAAAATCGGGAAAAAGTCGCCCGCTGCATGGAGAGAAAGAAATTGAAAGACGCACAGGAGAAGGAGGATGCAGCCCATGAAAATGACAGCGCTGTATGAGCGTATATCCCGCGAGGACAGAAACGAAGGAGAGTCCTTTTCGATTCTTCGGCAGAAGGAATATCTTGAAACCTATGCCGCCGCAAACGGCTTTGAAAACTGCCGGCATTATACGGACGACGGATTCAGCGGACGAAACTTTGAACGTCCGGGCTGGCAGCAGATGATGACGGATATTGACAGCGGGAAAATCGGAACGGTGCTGGTCAAAGACATGAGCCGCGTCGGGCGCGATTACCTGCAAACGGGTTTTTATACCGAAATCTATTTCAAAGAGAAAGATGTGCGGTTTATCGCTATTGACAGTCATGTGGACAACAGCCGTTCCGACAGTTTGGAGTTTGCGCCCATGCTGAATGTTTTGAATGAAATGTATCTGCATGATCTATCCAAGAAAGTCAACATCGGGTTTCGGGCAAAAGGAATGTCGGGGCAATCGCTTACGTCAACGCCGCTGTTCGGCTATAAGCGAGATCCCGAAGATAAGAACCATTGGGTGATTGAACCTGAAACCGCCGAGATCGTGCGGCGGATTTTTGAACTGGCGGCGACAGGAATGAACCCGCACCGCATTGCCAAAACCTTACAGACAGAGCGGAGGATTACACCGAGTACATATTTCCGCAGATCGGATATGGGGAACCGATATCACGCCAGAAGGCAGGAAACAGGCGACTATGACTGGCACAGAGGGACGGTCATCGGTATTTTGAACAAGCGCGAGTATCTGGGCATGACGGTCAATTTCAAGACATGTACGCCTTCTTACAAAGCCAAACAGATTCAAAATCCGATAGAAAAGCAGGTGGTTTTTGAAAATACCCATGAAGCGATTGTGGATAGGCAGGCATGGGAAAAAGCGCATGAAGCGTTTGAAAAGCCCAAGAGGGCTAAGGCGGAAAATGCCGACAGCAATTTTAAGGACTTTGTATTCTGCGCCCGATGCGGCGCGCCCATGAGCAATCTCCATCATGCGCAGCACCTGAAAACCGGCACGATCTGTTACTATGACTTCTTTATATGTTCCACCTATCGAAAGTCTGAGCATTTGGAAGAACGGCAATGTGTTCAGAACGCATTCAGTGCAAAAGCGCTTCGTCCGTTACTGAAAGAAACGATTCAAACGGTCAGCCGATACGCATTGACGAATCAGGAAGAATTTCTGGCGCGGCTGCAACGGGAAATGCTGGCGGAGCAGCCGGAACAGACAAAACAGCTTAAAAAAGGATTGCGGCAAAGAACAAAAGAGTGGCGGAACTCGACCGGTTTTTGAAAAAACTCTATGAGAATTATGCGCTCGAAAAAATCCCGGAGGAACGGTTCGATGCGCTGTCTGCCGAGTATGAAAGCGAACAGACACAGCTTGAAAAAGCGGTTTTGGATGAACAGCGTCAGTTGGATGAAATTCAATCCGGCGAAGATAAGATTGAACGGTTTATGGCGCTTGTTGAGCGCTACCGCGACTGCACGGAATATTCCGATGAAGTGCTGCGTCAATTCGTGGAAAAAGTCATCGTCCATGAAACCGTGAAGGACGAGGACGGCGAGCGCTCCCGCGAGATTGAAGTGTATTTGAATTTCATCGGGAAGTTTGACGTTCCCGTGCAGTCCGTCGAGCTTTCGCCGAAAGAACAGAAACGTCAGGAGGCATTGAAAAAGCGAAGAATCCATGAAAGAAATAAACGCACGCAGAAGCGACAGGAGAGGATGAACGCACAGCTTAAAAACGAATCCCCAATTTGAAACAGAGAACTGAACAGACAGAAAAGGCGATGCCCCGTTTTTCATCGGGCTGCATCGTCTTTTGTGTTGAGCGGAAAGGAGCGCCTATGACCGAAAAACGTACTCCCATTTTTACCTTTACCCAGCGGATTGGCAACACCAATTTCACCGTCCGCGCATATTGCGATGACGATATCGCCGTGACTTACGAGGACAAACTGCTGGAGCTGATCCGCAGCGGCGTGTTGCAGGCGGATGCTTCCGAAAAGCCGAAGGAACCGCCTGCCGAACACGCGGCGTAACGCTTAAAACGCGAACTGATTTTTTGACCGAGGAGGAATGTTCAATGGCATCCGAACGAATCGAAAAACTGCTTGCGATGCAGCAGAAAGCCGAAGCGCAGAAACGAAAAGCCGAGCAGCAGCTCAAGGCGGCGAAACACAAAATCTCTATTCAGAGAAACAAGGAAAGGACGCATCGTCTCTGCGAGCGAGGCGGACATTTGGAGCATTATCTGCCCAATCCCGAACTGCTGACGAATGAAGATGTGTTCCTGCTGATCGACTACTTCTTTTCTTCTCCCCGTGTGCGCGAGCTGGCAGAACAGATGATCGCCAGCCGACGCGGGGAGCTTCCGCAAAGCCCGAAGGAGCTGATCGACGCGGCTATGCAGCGTATGCCGAAACCATCCGTGTCAAGCGTGACATGGCATGATACAGACGAGGACGACGCGGAGAGCGACGGAAGCAGCCCCATCCCGTGAGGGCGCACTTATACGCATCTTCGATGCGCCGTGCGTTCTCCGAAGGCCCCTGCGGGGTGCTCGATGCCTTCGGCATCAACAGGGGCAAGCCCATGCGCCGATTGCATCGGCTACCCCATGACGGCGCTTTGCGCTAAGAAACGGAGGTGAACCTATGCCCTGCCCGACGGGGAGCTTTAAGATCATCAGCCGCGGAAAAGGTCAATCCTGCATGGCTTCCTGCGCGTATTACTCTGGCAAAAAGAAGTATTCCGAATACGAGTGCTGCTGGAAATATCCGCACAGCAGCCCGGCACGCGTGAAGTGGGTTGAAGTCATGCTGCCATCCAACGCGCCGAGGGCGTATGCCGATTCGCAGACGCTCTGGAACGCGGTGGACGCAGCGGAAACAAGCGTCAACGCGCAGACGGCGCGCTCGATGCTCTTTGCTTTGCCGCGCGAACTGACTGACGAGCAGAACCTTGCCCTCGTCCGCGATTTCTGTCAAAAGGAATTTGTGGACAAAGGCATGATTTGTAATTTCTTCTATCACGACAAGGGCGACGGCAACCCGCATGTTCACATCATGCTGACGCTTCGCGCAATGGACGAAAACGGGAAGTGGCTGCCCAAATCGAAGAATGTCTACGCGCTCGACGAAAACGGAAACCGCATCCGCGCACCGAACGGAAGCTGGAAGCGCGTCAAGGTCGATACTGTCGATTGGAACGAGCGCAAGTACGGCGAAATCTGGCGGCAGGATTGGGCGGCTGCACAAAACGCGGCGCTCAAAGCAGCGGGACGGATGGAGCGCGTCGATATGCGTTCTCTTGAGCGGCAGGGCGTTGAAGATCGCCTGCCGCAAAAGCATCTTGGCCCGACAGCTTCCGCGCTGGAGCGAAAGGGCGTTTTCAGCGAACGCGGCGACGAAAACCGAAAGATCATCAGCGTGAATAAGATGCTGGCTTTTTTGCAGAAAACCGTGCGCGGGATCGGCGCTTGGCTGGATGAATTGCGCAAGGCGGTCAGCTGCCAGCAGATCATCGAAAGCCCGGATGATTACCCGCTGAGCGATGTGATTACCGCCTATCTGGATATGCGAAGGGACGGGCGCGAAACATGGAATCGCTATGCGCAGGAAAAAGGCGCTGTCCATGATTTGAAGGACGGCTTTAAGGCGGTTTCCTTCCTCTCGAATCACGAGCTTTACACGGTCGGTCAGCTCAGACGGTACATCGCCGAAACGAAACAGGTATTTTCCAAAATCAAGGCGGAATCCACGGCAAAGGAACGCAGAATCCGAGATATCGACGCACTGTTTGGCGCGATTCAAACCATCCGAGAATTGAAGCCGATTCAGCAGGAATACGAGAGCATCCACTGGAGCGGCAAACGCGAAAAGTTCAAGGTCGAACACGGCGACGAATTGAACCGTCTGCAAAAGGCGATCTGGCTGCGCGAAAAGCTCGTGAAGTCGCTGGGGCTTGCATCTCCTCTCGATAAGGAACAACGCGCGGCGCTGAAAACAGAGCGTATGCAGCTAGAAGCGGAACGCGAAGCCCTTCTTCCGAAACTCGAAGAAATCAATGCAGAATTGGCGGAGCTGAATCGCATCCGATATTGGACACGCAAGGTCATCCCTGACGCGCTGCCGCGCGTGTCGGATGGGAGGGTTTCGATTGAGGATGCGATGGAAACGGCGGGCAATCGGAAGGAGTTGGAACAGGTTGAAGATGAAGCGACGCAGACAGCCGCGCGGCAGCCGCAGGAACAGGAAAAACAGAAGGTGAAACAGCAGGAAGAAATTGTTCCTATGTAAAAAAATCCACTCCCAAAAAACAAGAGCTGAATATCGTCCATCACATGCTGGCGGTATTCAGCTTTTTTCCTTTTGCCAAACAAAAAAACGCATGTCATTTTAACGTGAAAGCAGGAAAAAAAGACGCAGGGATCTGCAAGATGCGCACGTTCGGGAATGATGAACTGAAAAGTGGCGAAAATGTGAAGAATGTGAATAAAAACGCAGGAAACGTATTTGATAAAATGGAAAGCTATGTTATACTGATGCTGAATAGATACATCCACAAAAGCACAAAAATACTTTTGGAGGCATGAAGAATGAAACGTTTTATTGCATCCATCCTTTCGGCAGCCATGTTGTTGAACGGCCTTGCGCCCGCTTATGCGGCGGCGGAACAGGACGGGAAGAAATCCGCAACTGTTAAACACTTCACATTTACGGCTGATGTGATTCCGGGAAAGCTGGAAGAACTGGAGCAATACGACGTTTCCATGATTGATCACGGAGACGTGCTGGAAAACGAGGAAGGCGTCGTCGTCTCCGAGATACAGGGAACGTACTATCGAAACCAGAAGCTCACTCAATCTTCGCTTTCGGGGACGAGCTTTGCGTTTGCGCCGATCATGCTGGATAACTATTTCCCACTGCCGGAAGAAACGCCTACGCCGGAGCCGACCGTTACGCCCGAACCGACCATTACGCCGGAAGTGTCGGTTACGCCTGAAGTATCGATCACACCTGAAGCGTCGGTTATGCCGGACGCGTCGGTTACGCCTGAAGCATCGGCCACGCCGAGCTTATCGCCCGAAGATACCGACACGCCGGAACCCAGCGAAAGCCAGGAAGGAGAAGAAACGCCGTCTCCGACCGAAGAACCGACAGAGCATCCCACGGATGAACCCACGGAACAGCCGACCGAAGAACCTACGGAAGAACCCGTGGAGCAACCCACCGAAAGGCCTACGGAAGAACCGGCTGAACAGCCGACAGAACAACCCACGGAAGAACCCACAACAGAACCCACGGAGAAGCCGGAAGAAAACCCCGCTGAGCAGCCGACAGAAGAACCTGCCGAGCAGCCGGAGGAAAAGCCGGAACAGGAAACGGAAAACAACGAGCCGGAACCCGAAGAATCGCCGGAGGAGATTTCGGAAGAATCGGCTGATGAACCCGAAGAACAGCCTGCCGGGGAAAATGCAGAAGAAAACGAGCCTGCACAAAACGCGTCTGTTTGGCATTGGCTTTTTCATGCTGCTCATGCGGAAGAAAGCGCGCCGTCCAGCATCCGGGGCGAACGGCAGTCGTATTCCCGAAGCGCAGGCTGCGAGTGGATCACCTACCCCGGACTGTTTGACGCTGTGACGGACGTTGAGCTTTCCATGACCTCCACGGGCATCAAGGAAAACATCATCGTCAATCGGTATACAGGCAACCATGTCTACGCGTATCAGATGACGACGGAAGGATTGACCGCCGCTCAAAACGGGCGGGAAATTCTGCTCTATAACGAGAACGGCGACATGATGGCGAAGGTCGAAGCGCCGCACATGACGGACGCAGAAGGCCGTTACAGCACGGATATTGCCGTTTCACTGGAGGGCGGCGGCGGAAGCTACCGCGTTACCTATCGTCCCAATGACGAATGGATGCAGAGCGCCGCTTACCCTGTAACCATCGACCCGACGGGCAATTATTTCAACGATCTCGCCACGGGAATCGGCGACGTGTTTGTTTCCAGCGATAACCCGTCTCATCATTACGACCATACGGTTAAAAAAGGCAATCCGCAATATAATCATGACCTTGAAGGAACGAATCTGTATGCAGGCAACGGCAACATTGCCTATATCATTCCTTCCCTGACGGGCTTTTCCGGGAGCGACAATAAAGTATCGGAGTTCCCGACGACCAGCGGTCTCATGATTCTGAACGCCACATGGAAGGTCTTTGTTCATGAGGGCGGCGGCACGTTTGAAGTGGCGCTTGTGACAAGCGACTGGAATACCAGCTCGGTAACGTATAATTCACGCCCAAGCCTCAGTTCGGTTATCCGCCAGACGATTACCCTGCACACGGGCGAAAATAACGTGGATTTGACGAAGATTTTCTCCGCATGGTTTAATACGTCGGATCAGAAAAGAAATTACGGATTTGCGGTGACAAGCAACAGCTCGTGGGCGAGAATCTGTTCGTCGGATGTGCTGCCCAGAAAGGAGCGTATGTCGTTCTCCGCTTCCTATACGGACGATCTGCCCGCGCCTACGGTAAAGGCGACAGGCTACGGAAACGGCGTCAATTCGCAGAGCGGTTATATCGACGTATCGTGGAACAGCGTTCCGCTGGCCAGTGGGTATCGGCTGGGCATATCGAACGGCAGCACGTTCCAGTATATCGACGTGGGCAATACGACCTCGTATTCGACGCGCGGCAAAAAGATTTGGCCGACCGACGCTGAAATAGCCGCGGGCAACTATACCCTGCACTGGGACGGAACCGGGCAGGAGCTGCCCAATATTCCTCGCAAGGATAAAACAGACCTGAATTATTATTTCGTGGTCTTGCCTGCCAACGCTTACGGGCAGACAGGCTCGCAGCATGGTCAGGCGCAGGCTTCGCTGCCGGACACCACGCCGCCCAACCAGCCGACTACGGTCAGCGTATCTCCGGCAGACTGGAGCAACGCGGAGGCTCGGACGGTCACGTGGGCAGGCTTGACGGATATGCCGCTGAACAGGGATACGCTGGGCGACAACGGGCATGTTCAGTTTATCCTTGATCCTGCAATCGGAACGGATGCGAACGCATGGGCGTGGCAGAATACGGCTTCCAACGCTGCAAACGGCTCACAGATCGTCTCGACGGCGGGCTTGGAGGATGGCGTTCATGCGGTCTATGTGCGCGGCGTAGACACCTACGGCAACTACGGCGCGCCCAAAGGCGCGGAACTCAAGGTGGACAGAACGCCGCCGACGCAGCCGGACGTGTCCGTACTGCCTGACGATTGGACAAAGGAAAATACCGCGTCGATCTCATGGACGAATATCGCCGATTTGAACGATTTGAATCGCGTGGAGCTTTCGTGGGACGGCGGTGCATACCAGACAACCGGGCTTTCCGATAAAACCTGTTCGGGATATGAAGCGGATATCTCGTCGTTTGCGGACGGGCTGCATACGCTGAGCATCCGGGGCGTGGATATCGCCGAAAACGTCGGAGAAGCCGGGACTGCGTCGATTCAGATCGACCGCAGCGCGCCGACGCTGACCCAATCTTCCGTTAAACCCGCAGCATGGACGGCGGCGGACAGCGTTATGCTGACGTGGGAAGGCGCGGCGGACGCATACAGCGGTCTTGCCCGGATGGAGTATGCCGTTGACGGCGGCGCTTGGGAAGCGCTCGACGTGAACGAAAACGGAAGCCGGGAAATTGAAATCGGCGGGCTGGCGGACGGCGAACATCGAATTACGCTGCGTCTGACGGATGCGCTTGAAAACGCTGCGGCATGGGAACATACGATCTATCTGGATCACACTCCGCCTGTTGTCGAGCTGCTTACGCCGCAGAACGGCGCGGTTGTGACGGGCGTTCTGGATATTTGGGGCGTTGTCTCGGATATTTCGCTGACGGACTGGACGCTGACGGCCAAAGGCTCGTCCGGCAAAGAAGTGACCGTTCACGCCGATTCGACCGAAAGGCTGTCCGAACAGCTCGGCGTGTTGGACACGGGTGAATTTGCGGATGGAGAAACCATTGAAATCATCCTGACTGCGCATGACGCTGCCGCGCACGAGAGCACGGTTCAGGGCATATACGTCAAGGCCGATCACAGCGCAAAGCCTGTTTCGGCAGACGTAACGATTACCGCGCCGCAGCAGGGCGAGTGCCTGACCGTCTCCTATAAGCAGGGCGAATATACCGCCGATTACAGCGGCTCGGAGAGCAGCGGCGTTTTCGTGCTGGACGGACAGCCGGGCGGCGCAACGTCCCATTTGAAATTCCCGATATACCCGATTCTCTACCCGGGAAACAGCGTTCATGCCCTCTCCGTGCTTTCTCTTGACCGTCAGGGCGCGCTGCATTATTCGCAGGGCATGGCCGGATCGCTGATTCTGAGCGATATCTGGAAAGACGAAAATAAAGTTGAATCTGCCGACGGACTTGCATTGTCGGATATGGGCGCGGAAGTGATGGCGGATTCCGGCACACTGGTGTCCAAAAACTTTACAGCCGCGCAACCTGTGTTGGCTGTGCGACTGCATACCATTGAAAATCCGGCGGCGGGCGGCTCTATCTCCTATGAGGTATCGACCGACCACGGCGCAACGTGGACGGCGATTCGAGAAGGATACGATGTCAAATTTGACACGCCGCAGAATCAAGTGGCGGTTCGCACCCATTTGAAAGGGACGGGAACGGTTCTTCAAGGTCTGGACATTGTGGGTGTATACGAATCGAATCCCGTTCATTTCAGCGTCAGACTGCTTCGGCCTGTGACGGCGTTTAATCTGACGCATGAAGAAGAACAGACGGAAGCCATGCCGACCCTCTCGACGGACTGTGCGGCGCAGTTGACGGTTCAGCGCCTGTACATGGACGGACAATGGAACAGCAACAGCTTTACGGCGGATATGCTTCCCTTTGAGGACGGAACAACTCATCAGGCTGCGGCGCTGGGTCTGGATGCGGACGGCGCGCTTTACGGAAGCGGTGCGGCTGCGTCGATTCTCATGCGAACCGCGCTGAACGCGACAGACACATGGCAATCCACGGCGCTGGAGCTTGCAGACGAAACGTATGCCATTCGTTTGGAAACGCTCTGCATCGACGCGGCGGGAAAAACGGTAGAAAACGGCAAGTATGCGTATTCGTATGATGGAACGACGTGGACGGATTTCACGACGGGCGGCTATACCTTCCTGAGCAAAGGCACGAAAAAGCTGTATATCCGGGCAACCATGCCCTCCGGCGTGACGCTCAGAGCCATTCATCTGGAAGGCGTGACGGCCAAGACGCGGGCGCTGAAAACGACGTTGGTGAAAGCGCCTTATAACGTGCAGGCGACGGACTACGGCGACTACTACGAAAACGAAAAGCTCCGCCGCTACGAACTCACATGGACGGACGCGAACCGCGACGACGGCACATGCGGAAACGAGCTCTGGTTTGACATTTACCGCAACGGGCGGAAGATTGCATCGACGCAGAAAAATCGGTATACCGACTACGATTATGAGGCAGATGCAGTCTATCATGTTCGGGCGCGCAGAGAATACGACGATCCGGGCGACGGGCTTTCTTCGATACTCACCCGAACGAGCGGATGGGTGAAGGCGGCCATGACGCGTCTGGCGGCGGAGGAACGCATTGAAGGCGTACAGCACAACGTTGAAAACTTCACGCAGTCGGAATACCTCAACGACCTGTACGGCGGCAACTATACCTTCTCCGACACGCCCAATCCGCCGAGCCTGAGCTTCGCGCTGGATCAAAGCCTGCTGGGGCCGCATCGCTTCTGCTCGCTCGGCTTTGAACCGATTAACTTCAATACGGGCAATTTCTATTTGCAGACGCGGGATTACGCGCTGGCAGATTTGGGAACGTCCGGCTTTGATGTGGTCAGAACGTATAACACGCAGAGCAACGAAACGGACGGGCCGTTCGGCGCAAAGTGGACGACGGAATACAGCCAGCACCTCCGCCTGTTCAATGACGGCAGCGTCGGCTACCGCAGAGCGGACGGCAGCGAAGTGATCTTCTATGCGCAGGCGGACGGGGCGTTTGAAAGCAACTCGACGGAGTATGAATTCCTCTCCTATGACGCGGCGCACACCGAATATCGAATCAGCCTGACGGACGGGACGGTTTATGCGTTTGCGTCCGGCGGTCTGCTCAAACGCATTGAAAAGGACAGCGGACAGCATATTACGGAAATCGTCCGGGACGAGGACGGCCTGATGACGAAGATCATCTCGCCCAGTCAGGAAGAACTGCTGGTCGAAATGGATCAGGCCGGACATATCGTCGGCATCACCACGCCGGGCGGCGCGACGCTGCGCTATACCTACTCCGGGAAGAAGCTCAGCTCCTTTACGGATGCCGAAGGCAAGACGACAAAGTATGCCTACGACAAAAAGGGCCGCATGACCGAATGGTATGACGGCAACGGTCAGCGTCAGGTGCTGAACAAATACGACGAACAGGATCGCGTTGTCGAGCAGCAAGACGGCAACCACGGTCGCTATCGGATGCAGTACGGCGACGGTCAGACGATAACAACGGATGCCGAAGGAAATGTCGTTACCTATTTCTTTGATGAGCAAAAGCGCACTACTCGAATTGTGGATGCGTTGGGCGGTGAAACCAGCTTTACCTACGGCGAGCAGGGCGAAATTGTCAGCAAGACGGACGCGCTGGGGCATGTGACCGCCTACGCCTATAACGATGCGGGCGATATCGTCACAACCGTGCTGGAAAACGGAGGCACGATTCACAGGGAATACAACGATCATCACCAGATTACAAAGCTGACCGATTTGAACGGCTCGGTGACGTTGTATGAATACGATGCGGATGGTAATCTGGTTCGGGAAACCGCGCCGAATGGCGGCGTGACAACCTACGCATACGACCACAAAGGCCGTCTGACCCAAAAGACGGACGCGCTGGGCAATCAGACGAGCTTGCGTATGTCAACGGCCTGCTGGCCAAAACCGTGGATGCGCTGGGCAACGAAACGGCATACAGCTATGATGCGAACGGCAATCTGGCGAGCATGACGGGCGCGCTGGGCAACGTGACGCAGTATGAATACGACGCAAACGGCAATCTGCTGAACGTCGTCTTTGCGGACGGAACAAGCGTCAGCTATACCTATGATGCGCTTGGCAGGCAGATCAGCGCGACCGACCCGCTGGGCAATGTAACGCGTTACAAGTACGACGCGCTGGGCAATGTGTTGGAAACGACGCTGCCGGATAAGACGACCCAGACGGCGACCTACACGCACAACAGCCAACTGGCGACAGTCAAGGACGCGCTGCTGAATCAGACGAAGTACACCTATGACGGCAATGGAAACCGCCTGACGGAAACGGATGCGCTCGGTCATACGACGACCAGCGAGTACGACGCGGCGGGCAATCTGATTTCAGAAACCAATGCGGCGGGCGGCGTGACGACCTATCGCTACGACGCGCAGGGCTTCCCGATCTCCGTGACGGATGCGGCGGGCGCGACGCAGACCTATCGCTACGACGTAATGGGCAACATGGTCGAGCGGACGCTGCCCAACGGCGCGACCATCCGAACGGATTATGACGAAAGCGGAAACGTCATTCGCGAAGTCAACGAGCTTGGCGGCGAAACGACCGTTGAATATGACCTGCTGGGCAGAATCATCGCAATCACCGACCCGATGGGCGCGGCGACGGCGTACAGCTACGATGCAAACGGCAATCTGCTCTCCGTGACGGATGCGCTGGGCAATGTGACGGCGTATGAATACGACGCGCTGAATCGCGTGACGGCGGAAATTGCGCCCAATGGCGGCAAAATTGTCTATGCGTATGACTGCGTGGGCAATCTCATCGAAACCACCGATGCGCTGGGCCATACGACGACATACAGCTATGACGCGGCAGGCAATCTCATCGGCATGACGGATGCGCTCGGACAGGCCGTCGGGCTGGAATACGACAAGAACGGGCGCGCGACGACGGCTATTCAGAAGAACGGCGGTGTGCTGGCGACGGCCTACGATAAAGCAGGACGCGTTATTTCCGAAACGGATGCCAACAAGCACACGACGAGATACCGTTACGGCAAGACAGGACTGGTCAGCGAGATCACCGATGCACTGGGACAGAAAGCGCTGTTTGAATACGACGCTCTGGGCAACGTGACCAAGATCACAGCGCCGGGCAACGCCGTTACGCAGTATGCCTACGATATTTCCGGCAGACTGACGACGCAGACAGACGCAACCGGGCTTGTGACCGAATACGGCTATGACGAAAACAGCCAGTTGATCTCTGTTGTGACCAACGGAAACGAGAGCCTGTACGAGTATGACGCAATGGGCAACGTTTCCTCGGTTACGGATGCGGAAGGGCGCTGCATAAAGCTGTCTTACAACCTGAACGGCAATCCGACGGAGATCATCTACCCGGATGGAACGAAGGACGTAACCGAATATGACGCACTGGGCCGTGTGGTTCAATCTACGCCGCGCACGGGGCTGGCGACAGCATACGCGTATGACGAAAGCGGAAACGTCGTTCGCATGACGCAGGGCGAACAGACGACGGCCTACGAATACGACCTGCTCGGACGCATGGTCAGGCAGATTGCGGCGGACGGGACGGAAACCGCGTATGCCTATGACGCGCTGGGCAACCTTGTCGGTCAGACGGATGAACTGGGCAACCAGACGACGTTCAGCTACACGGCGGAGAGCCTGCTGGAGCAGGTGACGTATGCCAACGGCGCAAGTCAAAGCCTGAGCTATGACCTTGCAGGCAACATTATCGGCGAAACGGATGCGGAAGGCAACGCTAAGCAATACCAGTATGACAAGGCCAACAGGCTGATTGCGGTTGTTGACGAGCTGGGCGGCAAAACCAGCTATGCCTATGACGCAATGGATCATATTGTGCAGGTGACGGACGCGCTGCGCCATGCGACGAAGTACACCTACGACAAGGACGGAAACCTGACGAGCGAAACCGACGCGCTGGGCCACAAGGTGCAGTATGCCTATACGCCGGAGGGCTGGCTGAGCAGCGTCACCAAGGCGGACGGTGCGGTGATGACGTTTGAATACGACAAAACGGGCGCATTGACCCGTCAGAACGTCGGAGATGGGCAGAGCGTCACGAGCAGCTACAACGAAATCGGAAAGCTCACAGAGGTATCCAGCGAAGCCGGAACGATTCGCTATCAGTACAATGAGCAGGGATTCCTGATCTCCGTGGAGAATGTCAATGGAGACGTGGTTTCGTATACCTACGACGCATACGGCAACAAAACGTCCATGACCTATCCTGACGGCAGGACGGTCAGCTATACCTATGACGCGATGAACCGAATGGCCGGCGTTGTGGGGCTGGATGGCGAAACGACGAGCTACGTCTACGACGCGGTGGGCAGAAGAATCCAGACGGTTTCCGGAAACATGACCACGCGCTATGCGTATGACAGCGTGGGCAACCTGACGGAGCAGGCCACCAGCGGCGCAAGCGACATTGCGTTCCGTTACAGCTATGACAGGAACGGCTACATCACGGGCGAAAAGCGCACGGAAAACGGAACGGAGACGGAAAACAGCTATGCGTATAACGCGCTCGGAGAGCTGACCAGCTTCCTGCAAAGTACGGGCTACGGCGAAAGCTACGCCTATGACAAGGCCGGAAACATGCTGGAAAAGGCGATTACCGGGACGGACGGCCAGAACGTGACACTGAAAATGGCGTATAATGCGGCCAATCAGCTCACGGGCATGACCAACGGTCAAAGCAAGATTGCGTACAGCTATGATAAGAACGGCAGCCTGATTCAAAAGACGCTGACCAGCAAGACCTACGGCAAGCTGACGGATCGCTATGCGCATGACGCGCTCGATCAGCTTACCTCC